>ERZ778023.836-NODE-836-length-58096-cov-7.794025_pt1 | contig 58096 bp, 65 predicted proteins | sample MGYA00375753_ERZ778023 | MGnify/ENA primary metagenome ERZ778023 (study PRJEB29350, sample SAMN05389822) | bioreactor metagenome | isolation source: Ammonium sulfate bioreactor | place: South Africa: University of Cape Town | collected 2014-04-04 ... | reverse complement strand
GCCAAGCCGGCCAAGGCCAAAAGCAAACCCGCAGCGCCGGTCACGGTGGAGTCGCTGCTGGCCGGCTCCCGGACTGCCGCCACCAAGGGCGAGAAGGAACTGGCCTTGAGGCTGGCGCAGTCTGCCATCGTCGCCGATCCGGCGCGGCCCGGTTCCTATGTCGCGCTGGGCGATCTTTATGCCCGCGCCGGCGAGGATGAATATGCCCGCAGCTATTACGAGGCGGCGCTGGGCATCGATCCGGCCAATGCCGCGGCGCTGGGTGCCATGAAGGCGCTGGACAAGCCGGCCAACGCGACTGCGGCGAATGCGGCGCCGAACAATTCCGGCCCATGAGCGTACTGGTTCTGGATTTCGGCAGCCAGGTCACCCAGCTGATCGCGCGGCGCGTGCGCGAGGCGGGCGTCTATTGCGAGATCGTGCCCTACAACAAGGCTGAAGCGGCGCTGGCGAAAAAGCCCCGCGCCATCATCCTGTCGGGCGGGCCGTGCTCTGTCTATGAAGAGAACGCCCCGCGCGCGCCGCAAGGCGTGTTCGAAGCGGGCGTGCCGGTGCTGGGCATCTGCTATGGCGAGATGACCATGTCGGCGCAGTTGGGCGGGGCGGTCGAAGGCGGCCACAACCAGGAATTCGGCCGGGCCGACATTCAGGTGCACAGGCGTTCGCCGCTGCTGGAAGGGCTGGCCGAAAACGGCAGCGAGCCGGTGTGGATGAGCCACGGCGACAAGATCACCGCCATTCCGCCGGGCTTCGAGGTGGTGGCGACGTCGGAAGGCTCGCCCTATGCGGTGATCGCCGACGAGGCGCGGCGCTTTTATGGCGTGCAGTTCCATCCGGAGGTGGTGCACACCCCGCGCGGCGCGACCATCCTGGCCAATTTCGTGCGCACCATTGCCGGGATCGAGCCCGAGTGGAACATGCATGCCTTCCGCGAGGCGGCGATCGCGAAAATCCGCGCCCAGGTCGGCAAGGGCAGGGTGATCTGCGGGCTTTCCGGCGGCGTGGATTCGTCCGTCGCCGCGGTCTTGATCCATGAGGCGGTCGGCGACCAGCTGACCTGTATTTTCGTCGATACCGGACTGATGCGCAGCGGCGAGGCGGACGAGGTCGTGAACCTGTTCCGCGACCATTACAACATCCCGCTGATCCATGCCGAGGCCAGGGAGCTGTTCCTGGAACGTCTGGCGGGCGTCAGCGATCCCGAGCAGAAGCGCAAGATCATCGGCGCGGCCTTCATCGACGTCTTCGACAGGGAGAGCCACAAGGTCGGTGGCGCCGAATTCCTGGCCCAGGGCACGCTTTATCCCGACGTGATCGAAAGCGTGTCGGCCACTGGCGGGCCGTCGGTCACCATCAAGAGCCACCACAATGTCGGCGGCCTGCCCGATTTCATGAAGCTCAAACTGGTCGAACCCCTGCGCGAACTGTTCAAGGACGAAGTGCGTGCGCTGGGCCGCGAGCTGGGCCTGCCGCCGGCCTTTGTGGGCCGCCATCCCTTTCCGGGGCCGGGCCTTGCCATCCGCGTGCCGGGTGAGATCACCGGGGAAAAGCTTGAAATCCTGCGCAAGGCCGACACCATCTATCTGGACGAGATCAGGAAGGCGGGGCTGTACGACGAAATCTGGCAGGCCTTTGCCGTGCTGCTGCCGGTCAAGACGGTGGGGGTAATGGGCGACGGGCGCACCTATGACCATGTCTGCGCGCTGCGCGCGGTAACGTCGTCGGACGGCATGACGGCCGACTATTATCCCTTCGAGCACGGCTTCCTGGCGCGCACCGCCACGCGCATCGTCAACGAGGTGCGCGGCATCAACCGCGTGGTCTACGACATCACCTCCAAGCCGCCCGGCACCATCGAGTGGGAGTGAGGGGTAGGGCGATGCGGATGTCGAGCGCCAGCCGCGAGCGGTAGCCGTTGGATAGCTACTTATCCCGGCTGCGGCTGGGTGAGATCAGCTTCAGGCCCTGCAAATTGACATCGTTCGAATTGCGCGGCGGCTGTCCGGTCACCCGGCTGAACACGCGAGAGAAGGCGGCGGCGCTCTGGTAGCCGACCTGCGGGGCCACGCTCTTGACGGGCTTGCCCCCCGCGAGAAGCTGGCGTGCAACCGTCATGCGCCAGACAGTGAGATAGCCGATAGGCGTCTGGCCGATGCGGCCCCGGAAAAGCTCAGCGAACCGCGTGCGGGACATGCCGGCGATGCCGGCGAGATCGTCCAGGGTCCATGACTTCTTCGGCGCTTCGTGCATTGCGGTCAGCGCCTTGGCAAGGCGTGGGTCGGCGAGCCCGGCAAGCACGCCGGTCGCGACCCTGCCGCTCTCGACGACATGTCGCACGATCAGAATAAGGAGATAGTCGAACAGCCGGTCGAGCGCGGCCTGGCGGCCACCTCGTTCCGAGAATGCTTCACCGAGAAGCAGATCGCAGACCGGCGCCAGCGCGGGATGCGACGAGAGCGGCAAGACCACGAGTTCGGGCAGCCCCTGCCCGATCGGGTTGCCCTCAGCGCCGCCGAGCTCGACGGTCGCGCAAACGAGATCTGCACCGCGCTCCGGATTGACAGCGAAACTGTGGACCCGGCCACGGGGGAAAAACAGGAGGGTTGGTTCATCAAACTGGAGGTCGCCCCGGCCGGTTTGGACGACCGTAAGCTCGCCTCCCGTGAGAAGGTGCAAGTGTCCCGCATCGGTGAATTGCGCCGTCTGACACAGCTTGCCGGTAAAGAAGGTGCGAGCCTTCGGTGCAACATGCGCGAATAGGGCGGCGAAGGGGTCCATTGGGACGATCGGCAATGTTCTTGGTACCAACCATTACCCTTAATTCGCCATATAGCCGATGTGCAAGCCCGCACGAGACAAAAGAGCGAGGAGACAGTTCCGATGAAGGCAATCGTTGTGACAGACCAGGCTGGGGGAACGGCGGGGATGAGGCTGGTGGAGCGGCCTGAACCACAGGCGGCGATTAACGACGTCGTCGTTCAGGTTCATGCGTCGGGATTCGTTCCGACCGAGTTGGAATGGCCCTCGACCTGGGCCGATCGGCTCAACCGTGGCCGAACACCGACCATCCCCGGACACGAGTTCGCCGGAGTGGTCACCGCTCTCGGCTATGGCACGACCGGACTGTCGGTCGGACAGCGAATCTTCGGGCTCGCCGACTGGTATCGCGACGGCACCCTGGCGGAGTATGTGGCCATCGAGGCTCGCAACCTCGCGCCGCTGCCGGGCGATGTCGACTTCACGGTGGGCGCGAGTCTGCCGATCTCGGGTCTGACAGCGTGGCAGGGGCTGTTCCAGCACGGCCGTCTTCGGGCGGGACAGAGCGTCCTCGTTCACGGTGCCGCCGGCGCGGTCGGGTCGATCGTGACGCAGCTCGCGCGCGAGGCCGGCGCTTACGTCATCGGCACCGGACGCGCTGCCGACCGCAAGAAGGCGCTCGATTTCGACACACAGGAGTTCGTCGACCTCGAGAACGACGTCCTCGAAGATGTTGGCGGAGTCGATCTGGTGCTTGACGTCATCGGCGGCGAGATAGGGAAGCGGTCCGCCGGCCTGGTTCGGGCCGGAGGAACACTGGTGTCAATCGTCGGTCCGGCCGAAGCGCGGCCCGCCGACGGCCTGGCGATCGACTTCGTTGTCGAGTCCGATCGTGCCCAACTGAGCGAGATCGTCCAGCGGGTGCGGGACGGACGACTGCGGACGAACATCGGCAACGTCTCGACCCTCGACGATGCCGTCGCTGCTCTCAACCCGACGGAACGACGCACGGGCAAGACGATCATCCGCGTTCGTTCGTGAGGGACACGCGCCCAACCGAGACATGCAGCCGGCCGACGCCGCTTAGGCTGGCCGGCTGCGCCCTGTCAGACCCAGCCACCGAGAGGCAGCCATGGCGTCGCAAAGGCGCCAGAGGGGGAGCACCGTGGAGCAGGATAGGATATACTGGGATAGGCAAGGCATTGTTGGTCTGGCGATAGGATTCAATAGCCGGTGGCGGGCGCGCAGAAAGGTCATGGTTCGGGTGGCCTGACCGAGGCGGAGGCACAACTTCGCCTCAAGCAGTACGGACCAAACGAGATTCCCGAGCGGCGAAGTCATCCGCTCCTTGCGCTTCTGAGCAAGTTCTGGGGGCCAATCCCATGGATGTTGGAAGCGACCATCCTGCTCCAGGTTCTGCTTGGGAAGGGCGATGAGGCGGCGGTCATCGCCCTGCTGCTCGGCGTCAACGCCCTGATCAGCTTCGTGGAGGAAGGCCGCGCCAGCAAGGCGCTTGATCTTCTGAGACATCGGCTGACGGCGACAGCGCGCGTGCTCCGCGATGGCGTTTGGCGCTCGACCGCCTCGGCTGGCCTGGTTCCGGGCGACGTGGTCCATCTGCGCATGGGCGATCTCTCACCAGCCGATGTCCGGATCGTGGACGGCGAAGTTCTGCTCGACCAGTCCGCCTTGACCGGCGAGTCCGTGGCCGTCGAAGCCGGCTCCGGTACGATGGCCTATGCGGCTGCGATCGTGCGGCGCGGTGAGGCCACCGGCGAGGTCACGGCCACCGGTCCAGGAACGTATTTCGGCAAGACGGCTGAACTGGTCAGGACTGCGCGATCGACGAGCCATCTGGCTGTGACGATCTTCAAGATCGTCCGTATTCTCATCGCGATCGACGCAGTGCTTATCGCCGCGCTGCTGGTCTATGCCGCCCGGGCCGATCTGCCGCTGCGGGACGTTCTGCCCTTCGCCCTGATCCTGCTGGTCGCTTCGGTTCCGGTGGCGCTGCCGGCGACCTTCACTCTGGCCACCGCTCTTGGCGCGGCCGAACTGGCGCGATCCGGCGTGCTGCTGACCCGGCTTTCGGCGATCGAAGAAGCGGCGGGCATGGATGTGTTGTGCACGGACAAGACCGGCACGCTGACGGAGAACCGCCTCACACTGGCGGCGATGCATCGTTTCGCCGCCGCATCCGACGAGGAGCTGCTGCGATTTGCGGCTTTGGCCAGCGATCCGGCGACCCAGGATCCGATCGACCTTGCCATTTTGGGCGCGGCGGGCGCGCGCAACCTGCTCGCCCGCCCGCCTCGCCGGATGGAATTCGTTCCATTCGATCCGGCCAACCGCTATTCGCTCGGCCGTTACCAGGTTCCCGACGGAGAGCTTTGGGTAATCAAGGGCGCGCCGCGGGCCGTCTCCGAGCTGATCGCCGTGGCGCCTGACACCTCGGATGCGATCGCCGGCCTTGCGGCGTCAGGAGCGCGCGTCCTTGCGGTAGCCTTTGGCAGCAGCCGCACGGCTTTGCACCTGGCCGGTCTGGTTGCCCTGGAAGATCCGCCGCGCGCCGATTCCGGGGCGCTGGTGAAAGGCCTCAAGGAACTCGGGATTCGAGTTGTGATGGTGACGGGCGACAATGCCGCCACGGCCGGCGCCATCGCCCGGCGGGCGGGCATCGATGGTCCGGTTGCGGCCGCCGACGCGCTCGATCACGTCGACGGTGTTCGGGCACTGGACTACGGCGTCTACGCCCGTGTCTTTCCGGAACACAAGATCAAGCTCATCCGGCTGCTTCAATCGGCCGGCCATGTCGTGGGAATGACAGGCGACGGTGTCAACGACGCGCCGGCGCTCAAGCAGGCGGACGTCGGCATTGCGGTCGCCAGTGCCACGGATGTTGCCCGCGCCGCCGCCGGCGTGGTGCTCACCGCGCCCGGGCTGGTGGATGCCCTGACAGCGGTGCGGATCAGCCGCCGAATCTATCAGCGCATGCTCACCTATACGATCAACAAGATCATGAAGACGCTGGAAATCGCGATTTTCCTGACTCTCGGCGTGATCGTTACCCATGTCTTCGTGATCACTCCGTTGCTGATCGTGCTTCTGCTGTTCACCAACGACTTCGTCACCATGTCGATCGCCACGGACAATGTGGGGTTCTCGCAGCGGCCGGATCGGTGGAACGTGCGCACGCTGATGCTGACTGGCGGACTGCTGGCGGCCCTGGTTCTGATTCTTTCCTTCACCGTCTTCTTCGTCGGCCGCGATGTGCTCGGCCTCAAGCTGGGCGAGTTGCAGACGCTGGTCTTCGTCATGCTGGTGGCCACCGGACAGGGCAACGTCTACCTGGTCCGCGAGCGTGGCCCCTTCTGGCGGTCCCGTCCAAGCCGGTTGCTGGTGCTGAGTTCGATCATGGACCTCCTGGTCGTAGCGATGCTGGCGACAACGGGTATCCTTATGACCCCGGTCAATCCCGGACTCATAATCCTGCTGCTGGCCGTGGTTGCCGCATATCTGCTTGTTCTCGATCAGCTGAAGGTCATGATGTTTCGCCGTCTGGCGATCCAATGACGCTGGGCGTGGCCCGCCGGAAAATCGCAGGACGGTGTCGGTTCCCGACAGTCCCATTCGTCGTTCCGATGACAGGCCGGTGAGGCCGCTCAGACAAGGAGGCAGGCGATGCGCGTGATGGTGCTGGTCAAGGCGACCGAGGACAGCGAAAAGGGCTTCAACCCCGCGCCCGAGACAATGGCGATGATGGAAGCGATGGGCAAATTCAACGACGAGTTGCGGGATGCCGGCATCCTGCGCGAAGCCGATGGCCTCAAGCCCTCCTCGGCGGGAAAGCGCGTGGCGTTCGACGGCGCCAGCCGCACGGTCAGCAGCGGCCCGTTTGCCCATCCTCACGAGCTGGTCGCCGGCTTCTGGCTCTGGGAAGTCAAGGACATGGATGAGGCGGTCGCCTGGGTGAAGCGCTGCCCCAATCCCATGCCGGGACCAAGCGAGATCGAAATCCGCCCGCTGTACGAGATGGCCGACTTTCAATGAGGACCGGCGCCGAAGGCCACGGAAATCCATGACCGGATGCGCTGACCAGGCTTGTCGCCGGTCGTCCGCAACAAGCGGACGGGCATTGCCCGGTTGAATCAAAGCGTTATGATTGCCCAAATCAATCGCGCCGGCAGGATTCGAGCGCATCGACATGCAGCCGATCGACCCGCAGGCCAACGGGCCGCAGCTGTTTTACGGTTTGCGTTATCACATCCACATCAACACACCCGAAGAAGCGATCACGTTTCACGACCAGACCGGCTATTGGCTGTGGGAGCCGGCGACGGGGCTGGTGCTGCAGTCGCTGTCGATCCCGCGCGGCCAAACCGCGCTTGCCTCGGGCATCGCCAAACCGGAAGACACACGCCTGGTGGTGACCGCCGCGCGCGGCCAGACCTATTATGGCATCTGCTCGACCGACTTTCTGGAATACGCCTTCCGCACCGATTCCTATCGCCTCGAGGTCACGTTCAATCCCGACGGCAGCTGGAGCTATGTCTCCGATACGATGCTGATGGTGCGGGGGCGCGCGGAACTGTTCCTGCACCGGGATGTGAATACACTGGTGAAGGTGGCGGAAGCCAAGCCGAATCCGTTGATGCTGCTTGAGGCCGCAAAAACGGCGTGATGCGCGGAACCGCATTCTTCCAGGCGAATGCGCCAGCTGCGGAGGCACGCGTGACGGAAAAACTTCCCGAGATCGTCACCCTGGCGGCGGAGGCGTCATCCGGCGCGCCTTATGACAATCGCCAGATTGCCCGGGTCAACGATCACGTCGTGCGGATCAGCGTGATGACGCAGCCATATCGATGGCACGCGCATCCCAATTGCGACGAGGTTTTTCTGGTGATCGAGGGGAGCCTTGAGATCGAGTTCGAGGAAGGCGCGCTGAGGCTTGGCCCTGGCCAGATGATCACGGTCCCGCGTGGCCGCCGCCATCGCACCCGCCCGGTGGGTGATCGCTCGGTGAACATCACGTTTGAAGCAGCGGGCGCGGAATCCATTTTCGAGTGACCCGGCAGTTGGCCCGGACTATCGCCGGGGCCGGCGAATGGCCCTCACCTTGCCGCTGTTGCCGCCGCCGCAAAAGAACCGGTCGCTGCCGTCGGATTCAAGTCCCGACACGCCCAACCCTTCGGGCATGTCCAGGCTTTCCAGCACCTTGCCCGTCTCGGGATCGATGCGCCGGATCCCGCTCTCGTCGCCTTCCCATGTGCCGTGCCACAGTTCGCCGTCGACCCATGTGACGCCGGTGACCATGCGGTTGGACTCGATGGTGCGAAGAATGCTGCCCGTTTCCGGATCGACCTGATGGATCTTGCGGGCGCGGTGCTGGCCGACCCACAGCGCGCCTTCGGCCCAGGCCATGCCGGATGCGCCGCCCTCGGGCGTGGGGATGGTGGCCAGCACGCAGCCGGTCGTCGGATCGACCTTCTGGATGCGGTCGCCGGCGATCTGGAACAGGTGCCGGCCGTCGAAAGCCGTGCCGGCATGGGCAGGGACTTGGAGGGAGCGGCCCAGCGCCCCACTCTCCGGATCGAGGGCGTATATCCGCTCTCCCGTCGCGATCCAGATGTCCTTTCCGTCGAAGCTCACCCCACCGACGGTGTCGATGCCGGGGAAGGGGCCATATTCGCGCACGATGTCGGCTTCTGTCTTTTTCATGGGGCGATCCTAGTTCCCCGGCAGCGGCGCGGGGAGTAACAAGGTCGTCGCGAAACCGGGCAGCGGCGGGGTCATCCAGCGCCGCGCCCGGCCGCGGCCGAATGCCTGCACCTTGCCATCCGCTGAAAGCCGGTCGAGCGCCCGCTGAACCGTGCGCTGGCCTGTGCCCAGCGCCAGCGAAAGCGCCGAGCTCGACCACGCCTCCCCGTCGGCGAGGAAGGCAAGCACGGCGGCATGTTCCTCCTCGACCGGCCGCGCCAGCACGACGACCTGGCGCGTGCCGCGCGGGCTGAGCGCAAATCCCTGTTTCGTCGCGCTCACGCGGGCGAGCGGCCGAAGAAGCCTGCGAAGCCGACCGATCTCGACCCGCAACCGCGCGCGATGGGATTCGTCGGCATGTCTGGCGCCGAACGCGCGGGCGAGCAGCACGTCCCGCGGCGCCTCGCCCGGCCAAGCTTCGCCAAGCGCGCGCGCCAGCGCAAACAGCACCGGACGCCTTGCAAGCGGCACGACCTTGTTCCGCTCGCGCACGAGATTGCGGCAGGCATCGATGACAAGCGCCTTCGAGGCGAGCAGCGCCTCGACCTGCGCCAGCAAAAGAGGGCGCTCGGCGCCGCGCGCAATCGCCCGTGCCGCAGGCATCTCGAGGATGGCGAATGCCTGCTCGACCTCGGCCGCGAGCGCCGGAATGCGCGCCCAGCGCGCGGCTTCCTCGGCGCGGGCCAATGCTGCCTGTGCCGCGCCGGCGCGGACGCGCCGCATGGAAATCCCCGCAACGGCGAGTTCGTGGATGGCGCGCAGCGCGGGCGTCAGCGCCGTGAGGTCCTGCCGCGCGAGCCCGTGTTCGGCCTCATCGAGGTGCCCAAGCAGAAGCAGGCGCCGGATCTCCAGGTAGCGCGCATGGGCGGCGTTCACCTGGTCGCCATGCGCCTCAAGGATCGCAGATGCCGCAGCAAGCGCCTTTGACGGCCAGGCGAGGTCACGCGAGGCAAGCGCGATCTCGGCCTCGGCGACGGCGCATCTGGCGCGGGCCACGGTCTCTTTCGGACCAAAGGCGCGCGCCGCCCGCCGCACCAGCAACCTGGCGCGGTCAAGATCGCCGAGCTGGGCCATGGCGATGCCGCGAAGCGCCAGCGCCGGCGCGTCGTCGCGCAGCGCGACCCTGTTCAGCGCGCCAAGGGGATCGCCGGTCGCAAGCGCCCGGGCCGCGGCGGCGATCAGCGAGTCCATCCAAATCCCGTCACACTTGTCACTCCCATGGGGCGCAGGCCCGGTCCTAGTCTAATCCGTGACGATATAAATAGCGGAGAATGACGATGCCAACACACAGGACTGCAACGCGTGAACAATGGCTGGCGGCGCGGCTGAAGCTGCTCGATGCGGAAAAGGCGCTGACGCGGCAAAGCGACGAACTCGCACAGAGGCGCCAGGAACTGCCCTGGGTCCGGGTGGAAAAGGACTACCGGTTCGATACCGGCGAAGGAGAGGCATCGCTCGCAGACCTGTTCCGGGGCCGCTCGCAGCTCCTGGTCTATCACTTCATGTTCGGGCCGGACTACAAGGCGGGCTGCATTTCCTGCTCCTCGATCGCCGACGGCTTCAATGGCATTGCCGAGCACCTTGCCAACCACGATGTGATGCTGTGGGCGGCATCGCGTGCGCCGCTTCCCAAGCTGCTGGCGTTCCGGGAGCGGATGGGCTGGATCTTTCCCTGGGCGTCCTCGCAGGGCGGCGACTTCAACTACGACTTCAACGTCTCGATCACCGAGGAGCAGCAGCGCAGCGGCGGTACCGAATACAATTACCGCCGGGGCGGCCACGCGATGACGACGGCGACGCTTCCGCCGGTGGTCGTCCAGAACGCCGCCAGGGCCGGCGCCGAACCGGCCGCCTATATGCGCGAGCGACCCGGCCTCAGCGCGTTCGTTCTCGAGGACGGTGTCGTCTATCATGCCTATTCGACCTATGCCCGCGGACTGGACGGGCTTTGGGGCATGTATCAGTGGCTCGACCGCGCGCCCAAGGGCCGCAACGAACAGGGGGTATGGTGGCGTCATCGCGACAGCTATGGGCAGGCGGCCGAATGATCGCCGTGCGAGAGCAAACCGGGCGCCGCGGCAGCGCGGCGGCGCCCGGCGCGGCAAGGTGGCTCGGCCTTGTGGCCGCGCCGACCTTCGCCGTCATGGCGCTGCTGACCTGCGTGCAGGGTGGAGATGCGGACATGATCTGCTCGCCCGTGCATGGCGCGTCGCCGCTGAGCGCAATGACCCTGATGTATGTCCTGATGAGCGCCTTTCACCTGCCGCCCTGGCTGAGCCTTATCTCCGGCCGGCGATAGCAGGGCGAATCGGTCCCGGCGAACCAGTTTGGGCGAACCAGTTTGAAGAATATCGGGCCCATCCTGCGGGGGAATTGATCCAGATCAGGTTTTGCGGCGTGGTGCGGGTTTATTCGAGCTGGTTGCCATCGGGATGCCTCGCCATGCGCAGATCCAGACTCATGCCCTGGTATATCGGTATGGTCATCGTCATTCTGGCGGTCCTCTATATCGGCTACCGGATGTTCCTTTTGGGCTGTCCGGCGCCGGGACTGATTGAACTGGGCGTGCTTGTCGTCATCCCCGCCATATATCTCGGGCTGATGTACCTGACGCTTGTGAGCCAGAAATAACGGGTGCCGGAAGCGCCTTCCGGGGCGCGCTTCGACCGCATTATCGAGACGGCGATGCCGCATCATTCGGCATGGCGACGCGACTCGGCTAAGGCTTGGCGCATGTGCGGCAAGTTTACCACCCGGGCTTCCTGGACCGGGATCATCGACTACATCTGGCGGGAAGAATCGCCCGACCTCGACGATGACCGGCGCCTGACCCTGCGGGTGATGGGCGATCTGCCGGTGATCCTGTTCGATCATGTGAATGGCGGGCGGCGGGTGGTGCCGATGCGGTGGGGCTTTCCCCACCCGATGGACCCGCGCCGGCCCCAGCCTATCCATGCCCGCGCCGAAACGGTCGACAGCGTGTCCGCCTTCGCCGATGCCTTCCATGACGGCCAGCGCGGTATCGTGCTGATGGAAAGCTTCAACGAAGCGCCAGACGAGCCGGGCCCCGCGCGCCAGCATGTTATCACCCCTGACGCGCCGCTGGCCGCGGCGGTGATCTGGCGCCGCTTCACTGCTGGCGACAGGCCGCTGTTCGCCTGTGTGCTGGTGACGGTGCCGGCCAATGCGCTGATTGCCGCGCTGCCCGCCGGCCGCATGCCGGCCTTCCTGGCGCCGGAAGACTGGGCGGCATGGCTGGGCGAGAACCCGGCCGATGCTGGCGCAGTGAAAGCCTGTCTCAAAACGATGGGCAGTGCGCGCTGGACCATATGGCCGCAGGAGCGGCCGAAACCGGCCCGCCGCGCCAAACCCACCGTCGCCGATCCGGGTGGATTGTTCTGACCCGTCACGGACTTGGGCGGCCGACGGTGGCCCGGCGCAAAAATTTTTCACGGCCTGCTGTAACAGGATGCCCGACCGCCGCGAAAACCTGGTCATCGGGGCGGTGGTCGCCTCGCATGCATTCGAGGAGCCAAATTCATGAACAGCAAGACGGTCGTTGCCGCATCCATCATCCTGGGCGCGCTGGCGCTTGCCTCCATTCCCAGCCATGCCGCCGACGCCATGAAGCCGGCGATGGAGAAGTGCTATGGCGTGGCCAAGGCCGGCAAGAATGACTGCGCCGCCGGCGCCCATTCCTGCGCCGGTCAGGCGACAAGGAATTTCGACAAGGCCTCGTTCGTCGAACTGCCCAAGGGCGCCTGCGCCAAGCTGGCCGGCGGCAGCCTGACGGCGGGCAAGTAAATTCCCATGAGCCGCACCCCCGACAGTCCCGCGGCTCACGCGCGCCCGGTCCCCGTGCCGATCCCCCTTCAAGCGGGGATCGGGCTGCGCTTTCCCCATCACCAGGCAGTGCTTTGCGGCGAAGCAAAAGCGGCCTGGTTCGAGGTGCATCCCGAGAACTACCTGGACGCGGCGGTGGAGGTTCTCGAAAGGGTGCGCGCCGATCGTCCGGTTTCGCTGCACGCCACTGGCCTGTCGCTGGGATCGTTCGAGGGTGTCGACGAAGACCATCTCTCCCGCATTGCCGATCTGGCCGCGCGCATCGAGCCGGGGCTCATATCCGATCATCTGTCCTGGAGCGTGACAGGCGGGACCTATCTGCCCGATCTCCTGCCGGTGCCCTGCACGGACGAGGTGCTGGACGTCTTCGCGCGCAATGTCGATCGCGTGCAGGCGGTGCTGAAGCGGCCCATCCTGGTGGAAAATCCGTCCGCCTATCTTGCCTATGCGGACAGCGCGATGGAGGAGGGCGAATTTCTTGCCGCGCTGGTGGCGCGCAGCGGCTGCGGCGTGCTGCTGGACGTGAACAATGTCGCCGTCAGCGCCGCCAATCTGGGCGGGGATGCGGGCACGCGGCTGGCCGCGCTGATGGATCGGGTGCCCGCCGCCGCCATCGGCGAGATCCACCTGGCGGGCCATGCGGTGCGGACGCTGGAAGACGGAACGATGGTGCGCATCGACGATCACGGCTCGCCCATCGGCGCCGAGGTCTGGTCGCTGTTCGAAACCGCGATCCGGCGCATCGGTGCCCGCCCCACGCTGATCGAATGGGATACCGCCATTCCGCCCTTTGCTGCCCTCGCGCGCGAGGCGGCGATGGCCGATCTGCTGATGGCGGCAGGGGAGGAGCACCATGCGGCTGCATGAGCTTCAGCACGCTTTCGCCCGCGCCGTTCTGACCGGCGAGGGATTGCCGCCGGTTTTCCGGGCAGGTCCCGTGCCGGTGGAAGCAGCGCTGCGGGTTCATCGCAACACGGTGCTGGGCGCGGGCGTCAACGCGCTGCGGTTGAGTTGCCCCACTGTGGACCGGCTGGTGGGCGAAGCTTTTTTCGACCAGGCGGCTGCTGCCTTTGTGCGGTCCTCGCCGCCGCGTGTGGCGCGCCTGTCCGCCTATGGCGAAGGCTTTGCCGAGTTCCTGGCGAGCCATGCGCCCGCTGCTGTCTTGCCATATCTGCCGGATGTGGCGCGCCTGGACCTGGCGATGGACCAGGCGGTGCGGTCGCCGCAAGGCGAGCGCCGCTTCGTGCTGGAGGCGGGGGTGACGCTGGCGCTGCCCGCCGGCCTGACGGCGCTGTGGCTGGACTATCCGGCGGACCGGATCCGCAATGCGCTGGAGGCGGGAGATGACGCGGCGCTGGCCGCGATCGACCTGACGCCGCGCCCCCGCCCGCTCCTGGTCTGGCGCAGCGGCGAGGCTTCCGCCATCGCCGCGGTCAGTGCGCCCGCCGCCGCTTTTGCCGGGGCGCTGATGGCCGGCGGAGCGGCCGACGCCGCGCTGACCGCCGCCATCTTCCATGCCGAGCCCGAGGAGGCGCTGGCCGCCATCCAGGGTGAAATCTTTGGCGGCGCTTTCTGCCGCATCCTGAAGGGAGAACAGACATGATCCTTGCAAAGCCGGTGGCGCTGGCGCGCCGGGGCATCCGGCTGCTGGACAGCGTGCCCTACAGCCTGCTGGTCCTGGTGGCGCGCTGTGCCACCTTCAGCGTCTTTTTCCGCTCGGGCCTGGTGAAGCTGGACGACTGGAACGCCACCCTGTCGCTGTTCGAGAATGAATACCATGTGCCGCTGCTGCCACCGGACTTTGCCGCCACGCTGGCGGCGTCGATGGAGCTGGGGCTTTCGACGCTGGTGCTGGTGGGACTGCTGACCCGCCTGAGTGCGCTGGGCCTTCTGGGCATGGTGCTGGTGATCCAGCTGTTCGTCTATCCCATGGCATGGCCCGACCACATCCAGTGGCTGGCCTTCATGATTTTCATCATCTGCCGCGGCCCCGGGGTCCTGTCGCTGGACCATTTGCTGGACCGCCGGCTGGCGGACAAGCCGGCTTAGAAGTGGTATAAACTGAAGGCATGCGACGGCCGGTCGCGTTCCCTCTGGGAACTCTCCGCCCGGTTTTGCGTATGGAAAGCACACGCTTCCGCGGGACAGGCTCCATGCTGCAATTGCTGTTTTCCGGCTTCTTCCACGATGGTGCGCTGGGGGTCGTCCGGCCCGGCGGGTCGCTGGAAATTTTCGGCCAGGGTGAACCGGAGGTAGTGATCGCCCTGCATGACCGGTGGGCGGAATGGGAGCTGGCTCTCAATCCCGACCTGAAGCTGGGCGAGCTTTACATGGATGGCCGCCTTACGGTGGAGAAGGGCGACATTGCCGGTGTGCTGGCGTTGCTGATGCGCAACCTGGGCGCCATCCAGCCGCGGGGGCTGCACAAGCTGCTGCGCAAATTCCGTACCCTCAAGCGGGCGATCGACCAGTACAATCCCGCCTCGCTGGCCAAGGAGCATGTCGCCCATCACTATGACCTCTCGGGCAAGCTGTACGAGCTGTTCCTGGATGCCGACCGGCAATATTCCTGTGCCTATTTCTCGGTTCCGGGCGAGACACTGGAAGAAGCCCAGATCGGAAAAAAACGCCATATCGCCGCCAAGCTCCACCTGCACAAGCCGGGACTGAAGGTGCTGGACATCGGCTGCGGCTGGGGCGGGCTGGCGCTGGACATGGCGCGCGACTGCGGCGCCGACGTGCTGGGCATCACCCTGTCCGAGGAACAGATCGCAGTGGCGCGCGAGCGCGCGCAAAAGGCCCGGCTGTCAGCCAATTGCCGCTTCGAGATGGTCGACTACCGGGCGCTGCGCGGTGCCTACGACCGCATCGTATCGGTGGGCATGTTCGAGCATGTCGGCGCGGCCTATTACGGAACATTCTTCCGCCAGGCGCGCGCGCTTCTGGCCGAGGACGGCGTGATGCTGCTGCACACGATCGGGCGGGTTGACGGGCCCGGCTCGACCAACAGCTGGATCGCCAAATACATCTTCCCCGGCGGCTATGCCCCGGCCCTGTCGGAGATCGTGACCGCGGTGGAGAAGGCCGGGCTCATCATCACCGACGTCGAAGTGCTGCGGCTTCATTATGCCGAAACGCTGAAGGAATGGCGCCGCCGCTTCATGGCCAACCGGCAGGAGGCCGTGGCGCTGTATGACGAGCGCTTCTGCCGGATGTGGGAATTCTACCTGGCCGGATCGGAAATGGCCTTCCGCCATGACGGAGAGGTGGTATTCCAGGTGCAGATTGTCCGCCGCCAGGATGCGGTGCCGCTGACCCGCGACTATATGGTCGAGGATGAGCGCACCATGCCCTTCGCCGGCACGGAGCGGATGCCGCTGCATATCGTGCAATAGGATTGCCGCGGCGAGCGCCGCGGATTATGAAGCCGCATGGTCACGATCTACGGCATCAAAAACTGCGACACGATGAAGAAGGCGCGCGCCTGGCTGGATGCGCACAAGCTCGCCTACGCGTTCCATGACTACAAGGCCGAAGGCATCGACAGGCCGACGCTGGAGAAATGGGTGCGGCAGGTGGGCTGGGAAGTGCTGCTCAACCGCGCCGGCACAACCTTCAGGAAACTGCCCGACGCCGACAGGGAGGGCATCACCGAAAAGAAGGCGATCGCGCTGATGGCGGCCCAGCCGTCCATGATCAAGCGGCCGGTGCTGGAGGCGAAGGGCAGGCTTGCGGTCGGTTTCAGGCCCGAAATCTACAAGGCACTGTTCGGCCCATAGCGCAGAAGGACATTGCCGCTTTGGAACGCCCGCGCTTCTTTCAGCGCCAGGCGCGGGCGCGCCGTGACGCCCTCGAACAGGGTGCGGCCGGCGCCCAGCACGACGGGGATCACCATCAGCTGGATCTGGTCGAACAGGCCGGCCTGCATCAGTTGCGCGGCAATCCGCCCGCTGCCCAGCACCACCATGTCGGGACCGTCTTCGGCCTTCAGCCGCGCGATTTCGGCGGCGGGATCGCCGCCGAGCAGGGTGGTATTGTTCCACGCCGCCGATTTCAGCGTGCGCGAGAAGACGATCTTGGGATTTTCATTCATCGCACTGGCCACATCGGGCATCATCTGGCAGGCCGCCTCCGTGGGCCAGAAGCTCGCCATCATCTGATAGGTGACGCGGCCGAAGACGAGCGTGCCCCCGCGTCCGGCATTGCGGCTGACGAATTCCGCATGTTCCGGGTCGGGGCCTTGCGGCTTGGCGAAGCTCATGTCGCCGCCGGCATCGGTGAAATAGCCATCCAGCGAGACATTGTTGAACATTCCCAGCCGCCTCATTTCACCGCGTCCTTCAGCGCCTGGATGTCGATCTTGACCATGGTCATCATCGCGGCCATCACCTTGTTGACGCGCTCCTGGCTGGTCATCAGCTCGGGCAGGCCGGCATAGTTGATCTGCCACACCACGCCGAATTTGTCCCTGGTCCAGCCGCAGGCGCTGGGCTTGTCTGCCAGTGCGTTCCACAGCCGTTCGATTTCCGCCTGATCCTGGCACGCCACCGACAGGGAAAAGGCTTCATCCAGCTTGAAGCTGGGGCCGCCGTTCATGAACGTCAGATGTTGGCCCATCAGCTCCAGATCGACCACCATCACCTGGCCGGCCTTGCCGGGCATGAAATCGCCATAACGCGAGACGTGGAGGATCTTCGAATCGGGAAACAGCGAGACATAGAAGTTCGCCGCGTCCTCCGCCTGGGTGTCGAACCAGAGAAAGGGGGTGATGCTCTTGATGGTCATGGGCGTCTCCTTCGGAAGGTGCTGGCTCAGATGGTTTTCGCAAGGGCTTCGAGTTGGTCGGCGACGATGCCCCAGCCCGTGTAGAAACCCATCTCCTCATGCTTCTTCATGTCTGCCTCGTTCCAGTGGCGCACGGTGCAGGTGTATCGCGTCTTGCCGCCTTCCGGCTCGAACTCGACGATTCCCACGAAGAATGGCGCACCGTCCTTGGTTTTCCAGTCGCCGGTGAAGGCGTCGCTGAAAACGATGCGGCGGTTCGGGATGATCTCCAGATACTGGCCGGGATTGGGCAGCCTCTCGCCCTCGGGCCCCACCATGGTCATGGTGCAACCGCCGCCGGCGCGCACGTCCAGCCTTACGTCGGTCACGGTCCAGGGCCTGGGGCAGAACCATTCATGCATGCGGCTGGGGTCGGTCCAAAGCCGGAAGAGGGTTTCGGCCGGAGCGTCGATCAGGCGGGTAAAGGACATTTCGTGGGCCATGTTTTCCTTCCAATCCGCGGGGGTCTGGCCCAAGGACGCGGGCGGGGGCACGGGGCCGACAGGGAACCGGCGGAATATTTTTTCCCGCATCTGTCGGGGCAGGGCATACTTGCCCGTCTTCAAAGGAAAGCAAAGGACGTTCCATGCTTTACACATTGCTCTGCTACAACAAGGAAGATGTCGTCTGGTCCTGGAGCAGGGCCGAGGACGATGCGGTGATGTCCCGCCTGTCGGTGGTGCATGAAAAACTGGTGAAGGAAGGAAAGCTGGGGCCTTCCTTGCGGCTTCTGCCGACCACGGCGGCGGCGACGCTGCGCGGCAATGTGGTGATCGACGGTCCCTTTGCCGAGACCAAGGAGCAGCTGCTGGGCTTCTATGTGATCGACGTGGAGAATCTGGATGCGGCGCTGGACGTGGCGCGAGAGTTGTCCGCAGCCAATCCGACCAGCGTCTATGAGATAAGGCCTATCGCGCTTTATGTGCCCGAGGCGCGCGCCGATGCGCCAAGGGAAATGATCAAGGCCTACTGATGACCGGACTTTTTCATGACTGACCTGGCCTGGATCCATGGCGCCCTGACGGCGGCCCGCCCGCAGGCGGTGGGTGCGCTGCTGCGTTATTTCCGCGACATGGACCGGGCCGAGGAAGCCTATCAGGAAGCATGCCTTAGGGCGCTGAAGAACTGGCCGCAAAAGGGGCCGCCGCGCGATCCGGCGGCCTGGCTGATTCTGGTGGGCCGCAATGCCGGGCTGGACGGGGTGCGCAGGCAGGCACGCGATACCGTGCTGCCGCCGGACGAGGCGATCTCGGACCTGGAGGATGTGGAAGCGCCGCTGGCCGAGCGGCTGGACGGCGCCGACTATCGCGACGACGTGCTCAGGCTTCTGTTCATCTGCTGTCATCCCGAACTGCCGGCGGTACAGCAGGTCGCGCTGGCGCTGCGCATCGTTTCCGGCCTCACCGTGCCGCAGATCGCCCGCGCCTTCCTGGTCAGCGATGCGGCGATGGAGCAGCGCATCACCCGCGCCAAGCAGCGCATCGCCCAGAGGAATCGGGAGGGGGCCGGTGTGCCGTTCGAGGCGCCGGGGGCGGTCGAGCGGGCCGAGCGGCTGGCGGCCGTGGCCGCGATGATCTATCTGCTGTTCAACGAAGGCTATAGCGGCGCGTCCGATCCGGCACGCGCGCCCTTGTGCGACGAGGCGATCCGCCTGGCACGGCTCCTGCTGCGCCTGTTCCCGACCGAGCCGGAGATCATGGGGCTGGCGGCGTTGATGCTGCTGCAGCAATCGCGCCTGGGCGCCCGCTTCGATGCCGAGGGCGAGGCGGTGCTGCTGGAAGACCAGGACCGCGGCCTGTGGGACTCAAAGCTGATCGGCGAGGGGCTGGCGCTGATCGACAAGGCGATGCGCCACAACCAGCCCGGCCCCTATCAGGTGCAGGCGGCCATCGCCGCGATCCACGCGCGCGCCGCCCGACCCGCCGAGACCGACTGGGAGAATATCGACGCGCTCTATGCCGCGCTGGAACGGATGCAGCCCTCGCCGGTCGTCACCCTGAACCGGGCCGTGGTGATCGCAAGACTGAAGGGCGCGGACGTGGCGCTGGAGATGATCGCGCCGCTGGAAGAACGGTTGGCGGGATATTTCCCTTATTTCGCGACGCGCGGCGCCTTCCTGCTCCAGCTTGGCCGCGGGAACGAGGCGCGCACCGCCTTCACCCGGGCGATCGCGCTGGCCGCAAGCCCGGCGGAGGCCGCTCATATCCGCAGGCATCTGGACCGCCTGGCCGCCGTAAAAGTTTCATGAAACCGGTGTCGGATGATGGCCGGTCCATCCGTCCTTCGGGCGCAACGCGATGAGGAGTGCATCATGTCAGACAATCCCAATCCGCCGGTCAAGGGCGGCGCCATCTGCTACCTGTCCATCGACGGCGCCGTGAAGGCGGCCGAGTTCTATCAGGAAGCATTCGCGGGCGAACTGGCGGCGCTGGTACCGCCGGACGAGAAGGGCCGCACCATGCACGCCCATCTCTACATCAATGGTTCCTCGGTGATGATCAGCGACTTCTATCCCGAGCATGGCCATCCGGTGGTGCCGATCTCGGGCTTCAGCATTATGCTGAAGGTGGATGACGCCGACGCCTGGTTCGACCGCGCCGTGGCGGCCGGCTGCACCGCGCTGATGAAGCCGGACAACATGTTCTGGGGCGATCGCTATGGCCAGGCCAAGGACCCATTCGGCGTCATTTGGGCATTCAATGGGCCGCTGAAGTAAGTTGCGCGACGGCGATGCCCATGCGTTTATTGGCGCATGAGCGTGCATGTGGGCATTGGCGGCTGGGTCTATGAGCCTTGGCGGGAGACATTCTACCCGCCGGGGCTGCCCCGGAAGCGCGAGCTGGAATATGCCGCTTCGAAACTGACCGCGATCGAGATCAACGGCACCTATTATGGCTCGCAGAAGCCGGACAGCTTCGCCCGCTGGCATGACGAGACGCCCGACGATTTCGTCTTCACGCTGAAGGGCCCGCGTTTTGCCACCAACCGGCGGGTGCTGGCCGAGGCGGGCGGATCGATCGAGAAATTCTTCGAAAGCGGGGTGACGCGGCTGAAGAAGAAGCTGGGGCCGGTGAACTGGCAGTTCATGGCGACCAAGAAATTCGATGCGGAGGATTTCGCCGCCTTTCTGGAACTTCTGCCCAAAAAAGTCGACGGGCTTGCCATACGCCATGCGGTGGAGGTGCGCCACGACAGCTTCAAGGACAAGACGTTCATCCGGATGTGCCGTGATCACGGCGTTGCGGTCATCTTCGCCGCTGACAGCGACTTCCCGACAATTGCCGACGTGACGGCGGATTTCGTCTATGCCCGGCTGATGGGCACATCCGCGAAGGAAAAGCTGGGCTACCCAAAGCCGGTCCTCGCCAAATGGGCGGACCGCGCGCAGAGATGGGCGCGCGGCGAGAGCCCGGACATGGAATTGCTTGCGCCCGCGGCTCCCAAAAAGGCGCGCGATGTCTTCCTGTTTGTCATCAGCGGCGCCAAGGAAAAGAACCCGGCCGCCGCCCAGGCGCTGATCGCGGAGCTGCCGTGAGGGCTGCTAGCCGCGCTCTATCACCGTCATGGTCAGGGCGGCGCGGATTTCGAAGCCCAGCGCGCGGTAAAGCGCGATGGCGTGCGTGTTGTCGGCATAGACATGCAGGAACGGTGTCTCGCCGCGTTCCACGATGGCTTGCGCGATCAGCCGCATCAGCCCGCTGGCAAGCCCGCGCCCCCGGAAATCGGGATGGGTGCACACGCCGCTGACTTCGGTAAAGCCATCGGGCTTCATGCGCTCGCCCGCCATTGCAACCAGCCGGCCACGCTGGCGGATGCCGATGAAGCGGCCGAGCTGATGGGTGTGGCTGAAAAAGGGGCCAGGCTGGGTGAGGGTGGCCAGGGCCAGCATCTCTTCGGCGTCCGCATCGCCCAGCGTCAGCACGCCCTTTGGAACGGCGCCGGGGGTGATCGCCGCCGCCGTCATCTGTTTCAGATCGGCGCACCGGACCATGACGGCGCCGGGCGGCAGCGCGGGGGCCGCAGCCTCGACAAGGGCTATGGCGCCATCGGCGGGGATCAGTTCGTAAAGCGCCGCCAGGCTTTCGGGCGAGGCATCGGCGGCGGCGGCAAACAGGCCATAGCGCGGCGCAAGGCGCCACGCGCGCGGCCTGTCCTGGGGGTGGCCCAGCGCCATGCCGGTCTGGCGCGAGGTAAGTGCGCTCCAGACCGGACGGTCGAGCGGATGGGGATGGCCAGTCGGCATGGCGCCGCTTTACCATTTCACCGTTCCGCGCGTTAGGGCACGAATGGACGCCGCGAAGGAAAAACCGGAAGAACCACGCTCGCTGGCCCAACTCAACCGCATGCTGGCGGCGGCCCCGCCCATGGTGGAAGGCGGCACGCGTGCCGTGCCCGGCGAAGGCCCGCGCCATGCGCTGCTGGCCCTGGTGGGCGAGCAGCCGGGCGACCAGGAAGACCGCGAGGGCAGGCCCTTTGTCGGACCGGCGGGATGGCTGCTGGACCGGGCCCTGCAAGAGGCGGGCGTGGAGCGGGACAAGAGCTATGTTACCAACGCAGTGAAGCATTTCAAATTCATCCGGCGCGGCAAGCGGCGCATTCATTCCAAGCCGACGGCGGGCGAAGTGAGGCATTACCGCTGGTGGCTGGAAAGGGAACTGGACCTGGTGCAGCCGCGGCTGGTGGTGGCGTTGGGCGCGACCGCCGCCCTGGCGCTGGCGGGAAAGCCCGTGGCCATCGGCCGGGGTCGCGGGCCCATGGTGCTGGATGGGCGGCCAGGCTATGTCACCATCCATCCGTCCTTTATCCTGCGCATGCCGCAAGAGGACCGGGCGGCTGCGTTCCGCGCCTTTGTCGCCGACCTGAAAAAGGCCAAGGGTCTGGCGGAGAGGGCGGCGTGACGCAGGTTTGCAATCTGCGGGCCCCCGCAACACACTTATAAACGACCATCAGGGCTTTCATGACGTCTCCGCTCGATCCCAAGCGCATCAACCGGCTGATCTTCGGCGTCTATTTCGAGGATGACATCTATGAGCGCTTCTGCCTGAAATTTCCGAGGGCGATGCGCCTGTTCTGGTGGCGCATGGACCCGGTCTTCCGCCGCCGCAACCTGCTGTTCATCCATGTGCCGCGGGCGGCGGGCATGTCGATCGCGCGCGCCCTGGGGGCGGCGGGCACCCGCCATTACAGCGCCCGCTATTTCGCCACCATCGATCCCAAATGGTTTGCGGCCGTGCCGTCTTTTGCGGTGGTGCGCGATCCGGTGGACCGTTTCATCTCCGGCTATTCCTATATGCGCGCAGCCGGCGCGGAAGGCGTGCACATGGCCGCGGTCTTTGCCGACCAGACCCGCCATATCGACAGTGTCGATGCCTGGCTGGATTATCTGGAAGGCCGGGACATTTTCGACCTGGATTTCGTGGCACGCCCGCAAAGCTGGTTCGTGACCGACACGGACGGCAAGGTGATGGTCAAGAAGCTGTTCATCCTGGGCGAGGATGATGCCGCGCTGGCCGAATATCTGAAGCCGCAAGGCATCGGCACCATTCCCCATGTGAACCGAAGCCGCCGCCAGAAACTGGAACTGACGGCAGAGCAGCGGCGGCGGGTGGAGAAGATCTATGCCGCAGACTTCGCGCTGATCGAATCACTGCGCGCGCAAAGGGCGAAGGCACCGGGCAATTTCGCCGCCGAATAGTTGGCCTTTTGCCGTCTCATACCAGCCATTGATATACTCCGATTACGGATCGCACGCCCGGTCAACGCGCCTGTGTGCAAGTGTCCATTTGACTTGCCCGGCGCGGCCACGACCGGTTTGTTGCGGTCCCCGCCGGAAGCGAGCATGGAACAGGAAGCCTACCGCCACGTCCCTTACGACATCGATGTCGAGCAGGCATTGCTGGGCGCCATTCTGGCCGACAACCGGGAGATGGAGCGCGCCAGCGCGCTTTTGAAGCCGGATCATTTCTACGATCCGCTGCATCAGCGCATCTTCGCGACCATGTCGCAGATGATCGAGCGCGGTGGCGTGGTGGTCACGCCGCTGACCCTGCATGCCACCATGAAGGCCGATCCGGGCGTGATCGAGACCGGCGGCCAGGCCTATTTCGAGGCGCTGCAGAGCGCCGCCCCCGCCGTTCGCAACGTGAAGGACTATGCGGCGATCCTGTCGGACCTGGCGATCCGGCGCAGCCTGGTCCGCATCGGCGAGGATATCGTCAACACCGCCTATGAGGCGCCGACCGAAAAGACCGCCAGGAACCAGATCGAGGAGGCGGAAAAGGCCCTGTATGCGGTGGCCGAGACCACCCGCTTCGGCGAGGGCGCGCTGGATTTCCACGAGGCGCTGACCCGCACCGTGCAGGCTGCCGAGCGGGCCGCGGCGCGGGGCGGGCGCATCTCCGGCGTCACCAGCGGCTTCACCGACATCGACAATCTTCTGGGCGGGCTTCAGCCGTCGGACCTTCTGATCCTGGCAGGGCGGCCGGGCATGGGAAAGACGGCGCTGGGCACCAACATGGCCTTCCATGCCGCCCAGCAATATATGCGCGACCTGGAGGCGAGCGCCGAATATCCCAGCGGCGCGCCGGTCCTGTTCTTCAGCCTGGAAATGGCGGCGCAGCAGCTTTCCGCCCGTATCCTGTCCGAGCAGGCCGAGCTGGAAGTGTGGAAAATCAGGAACGGCCGCTTCTCCGAAACCGAATGGGAGAAGTTCGTCCTGACCATGCAGGAACTGTCGAACCTGCCGCTCTTCATCGACGACACCGGCGGCATCTCCATCGCCCAGATCGCCGCGCGCGCCCGCCGCCTCAAGCGCGAGAAGAATATCGGGCTGATCATCATTGACTATCTGCAGCTGGTCGAGCCCAGCCGCCGCCACGACAACCGCGTGCAGGAAATCACCGAGGTCACCAAGGGCCTCAAGACCCTGGCCAAGGAACTGAACGTGCCGGTGCTGGCGCTGTCGCAGCTTTCGCGCGGCGTCGATGCGCGCGACGACAAGCGTCCGGTGCTGTCGGACCTGCGCGAATCCGGCTCGATCGAACAGGACGCCGACGTGGTGATGTTCGTCTATCGCGAGGAATATTACCTGAAGACGCGCGAGCCGGAGGCCGGCACGCCCGAGCACGCCAAGTGGATGGAAAAGCTGGATCGCGCCACCAACCGTGCCGAGGTTCTGGTGGAAAAGCACCGCCACGGCGCAACCCGCGCCATCGACCTGGTGTTCGAGGGCCAGTACACCCGCTTCAGCAACCTGGCGGAAGAGAGCGCCACCCGCTAATCGGCGGTTTCCATGGCGGTGAATTTCGCCCCGCCTGCCAGCGCCGCCAGCTGCCGGGGCACCAGCTTCAGGTCATAGCCGAGGCGCACCAGTTCGCGCCGCGCGTAAGTCAGGGTCAGCTTGCGAAGCGGCCTGCGCGTGCCTTCGATGTCCGATTTCTCGCCGACGAATTCCCGCTGGCGCGCAATGGCGGGCAAAAGCTGCCAAGGCGCCAGCCGCGCGAACAGTTCGGAGTTGTTGGGATTGAACATCAGGTGATCGACCGGAAGGTCGAAGCGGCGCCCGGCCAGCAGCAATTCGGCAGCGGGGCGCGCGATCAGATAGGCGGCCGCCCCGGTGTGCCGCGACAGCATCCGCGCCAGTTTGAAATCCTTCCCGGCCTGGCGGAAATCGGTCAGCAGCACCCGCTGGCCCCTGGGGCCATAATGCTCCAGCTTGACCAGCCCGATGCCGGCGGGAACCCAGGCATCGGAGGCCAGCAGCGCGCCCGCCACTGGCGACAGGCGCACATCGTCCTCCAGCACCACGGCATGGGCGTCATCCGTCGCCAGGAAGGCTTCCCAGGCGCGGCGGTGGGAGAGAAAGCATGCCTTGTCGCCGCGCGGAATCTCCCCCAGGGGGCCATTATGGGCGAACCGGCGATCCAGTTCCGCCGGATCGGCAAAGATCGCGTCCACCGCCGGGATGCGGGTCAGGCCAAGGCCCAGGGCTTCCGCCTGGGACGCCATGACGGCCAGCCGGTCGGGACGACGGTCCAGGTTGATCAGGTAAAGCCGCATCGCCCGCGGGGGGTAGCATTTTCGCCCCGCGCCCGCCATCAGCCATGATTGGGGCCGAATTCCGTCCCAAGCCCCTGTTTTGCCGCCCCTTCCGCTTCTATATGCTGTGCCCGGCGGGGAAGCGTATTGGACGGAAAGGCCTTTTCGTTGACGGATAACAGCCTGGCACCCCCTTTCTTCCCCGGGGGGCGGCGTCTGCCCCGCGGGCCGAAGGAAGACCGCCTGCTGGCCAGCCGCACCGTATCCACGGTGCTGGTGATCCTGGTCCATGTCTTCTTTTTCTTCTTTTTCGCAATTTCGATCCTGAGGTTCGATGAGCGTGGCCACCGCATGGTCGAAACCATCCTGCTGCTGCCCGCCTCGGGCAATGACCAGATCGCGCGTGACCGGCTGATCTCGCCTGAGGTGAAGGAAAAAAACGCCCCGATGGCCTCGACCGCGCCGATCGCCATTCCCAAGCCGCCGCCCCCGCCCATCGTCCGGGAGCCGGGCCAGACCGCCACGCCGGGCGACATACTGGACGCGGTGGGCCAGACCCTGGCCTGTGCCGCCGGCAATTTCGAGCACCTGACCCAGCCGGAGCGCGCGCGTTGCCGCCGCATTCCCTGGCAGGGCGCCAAGACGCCCAATGGCACGATCGTGATGGTGCCCAAGAACGTGCTGCCGCGCCTGGCCGAGCCGGAGCCGGAATTCCGCATGAGCGGCAGCGAGCAGCTGAACCGCGACCTGGCCACGGGCGGCCCGCCCTGTCCGATCCTGCAGAACACGCCCTGCCTGCACGGCATCCTGAACGGCAGCGCCCCGCACGGGGCACTGGGGTCGCCCAATTGAGAAACCCACCGGCATGACCGAGCCAGACTTCGAAGCGGCGCACCTGACCGTCCGCCTGGACGCCATCGCCGCCAACTGGCGCACCGTGCGGCGGCTGTGCGGACCGGCAGTTGCGGCCGGCGTAGTGAAGGCGGACGCCTATGGCCTGGGGATGGCAAGGATCGCGCCGGCGCTGGCGGCGGCGGGTTGCCAGACCTTCTTCGTGGCACGGCTCGAGGAGGGCGTGGCGCTCAGAAAGCTTCTGCCGGGCGCGCGCATCTTCGTTCTGGACGGAGCGCCGGCCGATGCGGTGCCCGCGCTTCTGTCCTTTTCCCTGATCCCGGTGCTGAACAGCCTGGCCGATGTCGCGGTGTGGTCGGCGGTGGCGGCGAAAGGCACGCTGGAGGCGGCGCTGCATGTCGATACCGGCATGAGCCGGCTGGGCCTGCCCGGAGAGGAGCTTTCGGTGCTGGCCGGCGAGCCGCAGCGGCTGAACGGCATCAACCTCGTATTGGTGATGAGCCACCTGGCGTTAAGCGACGAGCCGGCCCATGCGATGAACCGCATGCAGCTGGAACGCTTTCGCGCCGCGCTGGCGATGCTCCCGCCGACGCCCGCCAGCCTTGCCGCATCGGCCGGCGTGGTGCTGGGCAAGGAGTATCATTTCGACCTGGTGCGGCCCGGCGTGGCGCTTTACGGTGGAAGTCCCGCTATTGCCGGCGAAAATCCCTTTCGCACTGCCACGGTGCTGACCGCGAAGGTCCTGCAGGTCCGGCGAATTGACAAGGGGGAGTGCGTTGGCTACGGAGCCACCTTCCGAGCCGGAAAGCCCACCATGCTTGCCACCGTCGCCACTGGTTATGCCGACGGCGTCCCGCGCACCGCGTCGGGCCGTGGCGCGGCCGCGTTTCGCGGCGCGCGCGCGCCGTTCGCGGGCCGCGTGTCGATGGATCTTGTGACCCTGGACATCACCAACCTGATCGAGCAGCCGCGCGTGGGCGACCCGGTCGAGATTCTGGGCGACACCATTACCCTGCGCGACGCCGCCGAGGCCGCCGGTACCAACGAGTACGAGATACTGACCCGCCTGTCGCGCCGCGTGCCGCGCCATTACCAGGACGAGGCGCCATGAATATTTTCGCGCTGATCGGCCGCGCCGTCCTTTCCCTGCTGGCGGCGATCGGGCGGCTGGCCATCTTCACCGGCAGTGCGCTGGCCGCCGTGGTCAGCCCGCCGGTCTATGGGCGCCTGTTCCTGCAGCAGGTGATGCGCATCGGCTATTTCTCGCTGCCGGTGGTGGGGCTGACCGCCTTCTTCACCGGCGGCGTGCTGGCGCTGCAGATCTATCTGGGCGGCAACCGTTATGGTGCCGAATCCATCGTGCCGCAGATCGTGGTCCTTGGCATCACCCGCGAACTGGGCCCGGTGATCGCCGGCCTGATGGTGGCGGGCCGCGTCGCCGCGGCCATCGCGGCCGAGATCGGCACCATGAAGGTGACCGAGCAGATCGACGCGCTGACCACGCTGGCGACCAATCCGGTGAAGTATCTGGTGGTGCCGCGCATCCTGGCGGCGGTCGTGACCATGCCGATCCTGACCGCGGTGGGCGATTCCATCGGCGTCTTCGGCGGCTATATTGTGGCCACCGAGAATCTGGGCTTCACCGGTTCCACCTATCTCAAGAACACGGTGGATTTCGCCACCAATTCCGACATCAATTCGGGCCTGATCAAGGCGGCGGTGTTCGGCTTCATCATCGCCCTGATGGGCTGTTTCAACGGTTTTCATTCACGCGGCGGCGCGCAGGGCGTGGGCGCGGCCACCACCAACGCGGTGGTATCGTCGTGCATTCTGATCCTGGCCGCCGACTTCGTCCTGACAGCGGTCCTGTTTCACACATGACGGCCAAGATCGAACTTCGCGGCGTCAAGAAACGGTTCGGCTCCAAGGTGGTGTTGGACGGGATCGACCTTGTCATCGAAAAGGGCTCGTCGCTGGTGGTGATCGGCGGTTCGGGCACCGGCAAGTCGGTGATGATCAAGTCGGTCCTGGGCATCATCCGCCCGGACGAGGGCACCATCCTGGTGGACGGCGAAGAGGTCACGCACATCAATGGCGCGGCCCGCGACCGGGTGATGAGGAAGTTCGGCATGCTGTTCCAGGGCGCAGCTTTGTTCGACAGCCTGCCGGTGTGGGAGAATGTCGCCTTCGGGCTCATTCAGGGGCGCGGGATGGCGCGCAAGCCCGCCCGCGACATCGCCATCCAGAAGCTGGCCAAGGTGGGGCTGCCCGAGGATGTGGCTTTCCTGTCGCCGGCCGAACTGTCGGGCGGCATGCAGAAGCGCGTCGGCCTGGCCCGCGCCATCGCCGCCGATCCGGAGATCATCTTCTTCGACGAGCCAACCACCGGTCTGGACCCGATCATGGCCGATGTGATCAACGAACTGATCGTGTCGACCGTGAAGGACGTAGGCGCCACCACCCTGTCGATCACCCACGACATGGCCAGCGCGCGCAAGATTTCCGACCGCATCGCCATGATCTATGGCGGCAGGATCATCTGGCAGGGTCCGACCGCGGAGATCGATCGTTCGGGCAATCCGTATGTCGAGCAGTTCATCCACGGTCGCGCCGAAGGTCCGATCAAGATGGCGGTGAAAGCCTGACATGGCGGAGACGTGGAGTGGTCAGTGTCACTGCGGCGCCGTCGTCTTCGAGGTCGAGCTGGAGAACGGGCTCGAGGATTTGCGGCGCTGCGACTGTTCGCTGTGCCGCCGCAAAGGCGCAATCATGGCGTCGGTTCCGTTGCGCGGATTCAAGGTGCTGAAGGGCGCTGGAATGCTGACCCTCTATCAATGGAACACCAGGACCGCGAAGCATTACTTCTGCAAGGTGTGCGGCATCTACACGCACCATCAAAGGCGCAGCAATCCGACGCTGTACGGATTCAATGTCGCCTGCCTGGACGGCGTCGATCCCTTTGCCCTGGAAGGCGTCAGGATCGGCGACGGTTCTTCGCAGTCCCTGATCGGACCTGAGGACGCCACGGCGACTTGACGGCCGTGGTATAACGACTCATGGCCAAGTCCTCCGCTTCTTACGTCTGCCAGTCCTGCGGTGCCGCCACGGCCAAGTGGGCGGGCAAGTGCGAATCCTGCGGCGGCTGGAACACCATCGTGGAGGAAGGCGCCGCGCCGCCGCTGGGTTCGGGTGCCACGCGGCGCAGCAAGGGCCGCCGCTTCCCGCTGGAAGACCTGAAGACCGAGGACGCGCCGCCGCCCCGCCGCGTCACCGGTGTGGCCGAGTTCGACCGCGTCACCGGGGGCGGACTGGTGGCGGGCTCGGCGCTGCTGGTGGGCGGCGATCCGGGCATCGGCAAGTCCACCCTGATCCTGCAGGCGCTGGGCGAATATGCGAAGGCCGGCGGCCATGCGGTCTATATCTCGGGCGAAGAGGCGATGGGCCAGGTGCGGATGCGCGCCGCCCGCATGGGCCTTTCCGCGGCGCCCCTGATGCTGGGGGCGGCCACCTGTGTCGAAGACATCCTGGCCACCATCGAGGCGGGTCATCCCCCCGGCATCGTCGCCATCGATTCCATCCAGACCCTGTGGACCGGCGCGCTGGATGCCGCGCCCGGCACCATTGCCCAGGTGCGCACCGCCAGCTTCGATCTTGTCCGCTATGCCAAGGCGTCGGGCGCGGCGCTGATTCTGGTCGGCCATGTCACCAAGGACGGCCAGATCGCCGGCCCCAAGCAGGTCGAGCATCTGGTCGATGCGGTGCTCTATTTCGAGGGTGAGCGCGGCCATCACTTCCGCGTGCTGCGCGCCGTCAAGAACCGCTTCGGCGCCACCGACGAGATCGGGGTGTTCGAGATGACCGGCAAGGGCCTGGCCGAGGTCGCCAACCCGTCGGCACTGTTCCTGGGCGATCGCGCATCCGCCGCACCCGGCACGGCGGTGTTTGCCGGGCTGGAAGGTACGCGGCCCCTGTTGTGCGAGATCCAGGCGCTGGTCAGCCCCACATCCTATGGCACGCCGCGCCGGGCGGTGGTGGGCTGGGACACGGGCCGGCTGGCCATGATCCTGGCGGTACTGGACGCGCATTGTGGGCTTGGAAGTGGGGCCGGGGTTGGAATCGGGGCCTCGGACGTCTATCTGAACATCGCCGGGGGCCTGAAGATCGGCGAGCCGGCGGCGGACTTGGCCGCGGCGGCGGCGCTGGTTTCGTCCTTTGGTGGAGAGCCCTTGCCTCGCGACAGCGTGTTTTTCGGCGAAATCAGCCTGTCGGGCGACATTCGCCCGGTACCCCAGGCTGAAAGCCGCCTGAAGGAGGCCGCCAAGCTGGGCTTCAAATCCGCCTTTGTGCCCAAGGGCACGCGGGTGGAAGCGGCGGGCCTTTCGTTAACGGAAATCGCCAGCGTGGCCGACCTGCTCCGTTTTGGACCACAAGCGGGGTCCCGCCCCGTCCGGCGTGCTACAATCGAATCATGAGCCTCTCGTTCAGCTTCGCCGACTTCCTGATCGTGGCGGTCATACTGATCTCGACCGGCTATGCCGTCTGGCGCGGCTTCCTGGCCGAGACGCTGTCGGTGTTCGAGTGGGTGGCGGCGGCGTTTGCCTGTCTCTATCTGGGGCCCTATTTCATTCCCTTGACCCACAGCCTGGTGGCGGCCTGGTGGCTGGCCAACCTGCTGGCCTATGCGGGCGTGTTCCTGGCGGTGTTCATTCCCCTGGCCTTCATGAGCCACCGCTTCGCCCAGAGCGTGAAGAATTCTCCCATCGGGCCGCTCGACCGCGCGCTGGGCGTGGCCTTTGGCGTGGTTCGCGGCATGGTGGTGATCGGGATGGCCTATCTGGCCTTCACCTATTTCGTGCCGATCCGCCAGCAGCCGCGCTGGGTGACCCAGGCGCGGCTTTTGCCGGCGGTGCAGGCGACGTCGGAAGTGATGCTGTCGCTGGTTCCGGGCCAGCCGCACAATGTGGCCGCCATCCAGCCCCGGACGGAAACAGTCCGGCAGGAACCGGCTGCGCGGCAAACGCGACACAGTGACCCGCTTGCGGACATCATTCGCCGCAATGCTGCCACAGATTCCGCCAGTCCGGCAGCAATGCAGCAACAGGGGACGCAGAAGGGCGCAAAACGCTATGGCGCCCAGGACCGCCAGGCGCTAGACAAGCTCATCGAGGCGACGGGGAACGGCAAGTGAGCGATGCTGTCCATGATACGGACGCCATGACCGGCCAGGAAGGCGAAGATCCCATATTCGACGCGGACACGCTGCATGAGGAATGTGGCGTATTCGGCATCTACAACCATGCCGATGCCGGCGCGCTGTCGGTCTTGGGGCTGCATGCCCTGCAGCACCGCGGACAGGAGGCGGCGGGCATCGTCACCTTCGACAATGGCCAATTCATCGCCGAACGCCACAAGGGCCTGGTGGGTGACGCCTTCGGCCGCAAGTCGGACGCCGCCAAGAACCTTAAGGGTAACTTCGCGGTGGGCCATGTGCGCTATTCCACTGCAGGCGGCTCCAACCATCGCAACATCCAGCCCATCTTCGCCGACCTGGCGGGCGGCGGCATCGCCATCGCCCACAACGGCAACCTGACCAACGCCCATGTCCTGCGCAGCGAGCTGGTGGAGCAGGGCGCGATCTTCCAGTCCACGTCGGACACCGAGACAATCGTCCACCTGACCGCGCGCAGCACCAAGAAGCGCATCGTCGACCGGCTGATCGACGCGCTGGTCCAGGTGGAAGGGGCTTATTCGCTGGTGGCGCTGACCTCCAAGAAGCTGATCGGCATCCGCGACCCGCATGGTGTGCGTCCGCTGGTCCTGGGCGACCTGGACGGTTCGCCCATCTTCGCCAGCGAGAGCTGCGCGCTGGATATCATCGGCGCCCATTATGTGCGCGACGTGAAGCCTGGCGAGGTGGTGGTGGTCGACAAGGACGGCATCACCAGCCATTTTCCGTTCGCACCGCAGCCGCACCGTTTCTGCGTCTTCGAATATATCTATTTCGCGCGGCCCGACTCGGTGATGGAAAGCCACAGCGTCTACGATGCGCGCAAGAGCATCGGCCAGGTGCTGGCGGCCGAGGCACCGGCCAACGCCGACATGGTGATCCCGGTGCCCGATTCGGGCGTGCCTGCCGCGCTGGGCTATGCCAACGCCGCGGGAATCCCCTTTGAATTCGGCATCATCCGCAACCATTATGTCGGCCGCACCTTCATCGAGCCTTCCGAATCCATCCGCCATCTGGGCGTGCGGCTGAAACACAGCCCCAACCGCGCCAAGCTGAAGGGTAAGCGCGTGGTGCTGGTGGACGATTCCATCGTACGCGGCACCACATCGAAAAAGATCGTCGAGATGGTGCGCGAGGCGGGGGCCGCCGAGGTGCATTTCCGCGTCTCTTCGCCGCCGACCACCCATTCCTGCTTCTATGGCGTGGACACGCCCAATACCGGCGAGCTTCTGGCCCACCGCATGGATGTGGAGCAGATGCGCCGCTTCATCGGCGCCGACAGCCTGGCCTTCATCTCGATGGACGGGCTTTACCGCGCGATGGGCCAGGCCGGGCGCGCGGCGGCGTCTCCGCGCTTTTGCGACGCCTGCTTCTCGGGCGACTATCCGATTTCGCTGACCGACGTTTCGGGCGGCACGCGCCAGCTTTCGCTGCTGGCCGACGTGGCCTGATCCGGTTTGTCACGGCCCGCGAATGCGGGCCGCCCAGGTGACAAACCTCCCATATCGCAATAAGAGACAGCAGCCTTTCCTCGCCTGCAGCCACGAAGCAGTAGCAACTGGATGGCCCGCATTCGCGGGCCATGACAATCAGAGTAAGACGTCATGCAAAAGACAATGGAAAACAGTATCGCGCTCGTTACCGGCGCCTCCCGCGGCATCGGCAGGGCCGCCGCCATCGCCCTGGCGGGGGCGGGCGCGCATGTGATCTGCGTGGCGCGCACCGTGGGCGGGCTGGAAGAGACTGACGACGAGATTCAGAAAATCGGCGGCACGGCCACGCTGGTGCCGATGAACCTGCGCGACTTCGACGCCATCGACCGGCTGGGCGCCTCGATCCATGAGCGCTGGGGCAGGCTGGACGCGCTGTTCGCCAATGCCGGTGTGCTGGGCATGCTGACGCCGCTGCCGCATCTGGAGCCCAAGGTGTGGCAGGAGGTGATCGACGTGAACCTCACCGCCAACTGGCGGCTGATCCGTTCGCTCGATCCGCTGTTTCGCCTGTCGGATGCCGCGCGGGTTTTGTTCGTGACCAGCGGGGCGGCGCGCAAGCACATTCCCTATTGGGGCGCCTATGCGCTGTCGAAATCGGCGCTGGAGATCCTGGCGCTGACCTATGCCGCCGAATGCGAGCAGACGCCCATTCGCGTCAATCTGATCAATCCGGGGCCGATGCGCACCCTGATGCGCCAGAAGGCGATGCCGGGCGAGGACCCGGCCTATCTGGTCAAGCCCGAGGACATGGCGTTCAAGGTGGTGGAGATGCTCTCGCCCGCCTATGACAAGAACGAGACGATCATCAATTTTCAGAAGTGACATCGCGCAAGGCGCGATGTCATCCCCGGCGAGCCGCGATCAGCGTTTCGGATCGTACGGGTTCTTCGAATTGCGCAGGTTGAACCGCAGCGGCGTACCTTTCAGGTCGAAATTCTCCCGCAGGCCGTTCTGCAGATAGCGCAGATAGTCTTCGGGCAGCCCGTCGAGCTGGTTGCCGAACAGGGTGAAGGAAGGCGGGCGCGCCTTCCTCTGTGTCATGTAGCGGATGCGCACGCGGCGCCCAGAAATGGCGGGCGGGGCGTGGCGCGTGAGCGCCGCTTCCAGGAAGCGGTTCAGCGTGGCGGTGCCGACGCGCGTGTTCCAGGCGCGGTCCGCCTCCATGATCGCGGGCACCAGCCTGTCCAGCCCTTCGCCGGTGCGCGCCGAGGTGGCGACCAGCGGCGCACCCGCGACCTGGGGCAAAAGCCGGTCCAGCTTTTCCCGCATCCGGCTGATCGCGCCGGCCTTGTTTTCCAAGAGGTCCCATTTGTTGACCGCGAAGACGATGGCGCGGCCCTCGCGCGCGATCCTGTCGGCGATGGTGAGGTCCTGCTTTTCGAAGGGTTGGGTTGCGTCGATCATCACGATCACGCAGTCGGCAAAGCGGATCGCCTCCAGCGTCGAGGCGACGCTCATCTCCTCCAGCGTCTCGCCGGCCACGCGCGCCTTCTTGCGCAGGCCCGCCGTATCGTGCAGCAGCACCTGGCGGTCCCCCACCATCCAGGGCGCGGTGACGGCATCGCGCGTCAGGCCGGCTTCCGGCCCGGTCAGCGAGCGCTCCTCGCCCAGAAGCTGGTTGAACAGGCTGGACTTGCCGACATTGGGGCGGCCCACCAGCGCCAGGCGCAGCGGCCGGTCCAGATAGCGGACTTCCGCGCCCTCTTCTGGCGTGCCCTCATCCAGCGCGCCTTCTTCCGGGCTTTCATCGCCGTCGGCTTCTTCGAAGCCCTGGTCTTCGTCCTCCGCCGGTTCTGCCTGGCTAGCGGGGGCCAGCGGCGCCAGGGCATCGGCAACCTCGTCCATGCCCAGATTGTGCTCGGCCGAGATGCGGATGGGCTCGCCGAAGCCCAGGGCATAGACGTCATCCAGGGGTTGCGTGCGGCCCTCGCATTTGTTGGCCAGAAGGATCACCGGCTTGCCGGATTTGTGCAGCGCCTGGGCGATGATCTCGTCACCGGTGGTCACGCCGGCGCGCGCGTCGATCACGAAGAGCAGGGCGCCGGCCTCGGCGATGGCGGCAACCGTCTGGCTTGTCATGCGCTGGGCCAGGCTGCCGCTTTCAGCTTCCTCGAAGCCGGCGGTGTCGATCAGCGTCAGGGACAGGCCGGCGAAATCGGCGTCCAGCGCCTGGCGGTCGCGGGTAACGCCAGGCGTGTCGTGTACGATCGCCGCCGCACGCCCTGCGAGGCGGTTGAACAGGCGGGACTTGCCGACGTTCGGCCTTCCCACAATGGCTAGTGTCAAAGGCATGGATTTCTGTGCCGCCAGTGCAGCGGTTCCGAAGTTCGCCGCTACCGATATCAGGTTCGGGAAAATTTCGGAATCGGGACGCTAGCGCAGCGCCACCAGTTCCGCGTCCGATGTGTAGAGATACAGCGTGCCGTTCGCCACCACCGGCGAGATCAGCGTGGCGTCGGGAATCTCCACCCGCCCCAGAAGCTTGCCCGTATAGGGCGAGATGGATTCGGCATAGCCGTTGGAAGAGGTGACGATCAGCCGGTTGGACACAAGCACCGGCCCGGTCCACACCAGCAGTCCCTCCTTGGAATCGGGATCGTCCCATTCGGGCAGCTGATGGATCCAGCGCACGCGGCCTTCCTTGCGGGTCAGGCAGATCACGCGGTTGTTGTTGTCCAGCACATAGACATAGTCGCCGGCCGCCCAGGGTGTCTGGATGCCGCCAATGTCGCGGGTCCACATGCGCTCGCCGGAATTGGCGTTGATCGCCGCCATCACGCCGGACTGGCTGATGGCATAGACCACGCCACGGTCGATCACCGGGCGGCCCGCCACATCGTCAAGCTGGGAGAGGGCGGTGACCTGGCCGGAGCGGGACAGCACATCGCTCCAGCTGACCTGGCCATTCTGCGCCTGCAGCGCGAATACCTCGCCCGAGGTATAGGGCGCGATCACCAGTTCACCCGATACCGCGGCGCTGGTCGACACCAGCATGCCGGCGGGTTCGGCGACGCCCTGCTGGTCCCACAGCTGGCGGCCATCGGCCTCGGCCAGCGCATAGAAATGATTGTCGTAGGTGGAAAGGAAGACGCGCCCACCGCTGACCACCGGGGCGTTGATGATCGGCATGGCCATGTCGTGATGCCAGAACTCGCGGCCGGTGGCGGCATCCATGCAGTGCACCACGCCAAAGCCGCTGGTGACGAAGATCTTGCCCTGGTCATAGGCGATGCCGCCGCCCATGCCCGAGGCGGGATCGACGGTGTTGGGCTTTCCCAGAAGGCCCCACAGGGTCGGCATGTCGGTGCCGTTCTTCGGCGCCAGCCGCTTGTTCCACACTTCACGGCCGTCGGACGCGCGGAAGACATAGACATGGGCTTCGGAGTCCAGCGTAAAGACATAGCCGCCGGCCACGACGGGCGGTGCGGTCAGGCGGGATTGGCTGTCCGATCCCTTGCCCGCATCCGCGGTCCAGGCTTCGCGCAGGGGGCCGTTGGCCTCCAGGTGGTACATGGCGTTGGAGGAATAACCGCCCGGATTGGGCCATTCGGGATTGCGGAAGGGCGGGGGAAGAAGAACGCGCGTGTCCTGGATGGTGGGGTCGGGCTTGAGCGAGGAGTCCAGCGACATCACCGAGATGCGCACGCCGCGCAGGTTGGATTTCTTGCCGCTGCTCTCGAACCAGCCGCTCACAATGTTGGCCACCTGGCAGCCGGACAGCAGCACGAAAGTGGCCAGCAGGACGCTGGTGCGGAGCGAGCGGATGAGCGTGGCGCGGGTCATGGGATGGCGATCACTTCGCGGGCGCTGCAGGGGCGGGCGCCCCAGTGCCAGGCGCCGCCGGGGCAGGCGCTGCACCCGGATTGGTGGCGCCAGGCTGGCCGGGCTTGGTGACGATGGCATCGGGCGGGACGCTGCCATAGGAGATGGCGCCGCCATTCTTCAGGAAGGCCGCCATCGCGCGGGCGCGGGCGCGCAATGCGTCGGGAGACTGCGGGTCATTTGCCAGCGTCTCATAGCGGCCGGCGGCGGCCTTCAGGTCCAGCGCGCGGTAGTCGGCATAGGCCAGCACTTCTTCCGCCATCTGGCGCCAGGCGCTGCCCGGCTCGTCCAGCGGCGCCAGAAGCTTGGCAAGTTCGGCGCGCGTGGTGTTGTCGGCCAGGCCCCAGGCGGCGCGCAGGCGCGCCACCGCGCCCACCGGGCCGCTGTCGTCATTGGCGATCTCTTTGTAGAGGTCGATGGCGTCCTTGCGCTGGCCCGCCGCGAACATGGCGTTGGCCTCAGACAGTTTGGCGAGCATGGCGTAGCCGGAAGGCGCGCCCTTTGTCAGGTCGGAAAAGGCGGTGGCCGCCTGTCCGGGATTGGTGATCCGCTGGGCGGCGGCGAAGGCGGTGGCGGCCTTTTCGGCTTCGGCCTTTTCATGGCGCTGCCACAGCTGCCAGGCGCCCAGGCCGATGAAGATCAAGACCAGCAGGGCGATGACATAGGCGCCATACGCCTTCCACAGCTTCTCGAACCGTTCGCGCCGGACGTCTTCTTCGACCTCGCGGAAAATGTCACTCACAGGCAGACAGTCCTTACCTACTGGCCGTTGGCCATGTTGCCAAAAAGGGGCTCGAACACTCAGCGGCGGCCTGACACCAGCGGGTGGCCGCAAAGTCCTTGACGGGACGGGTTAATTAGCCCGCGGCGCCGATTGGCGCAATGCGGGTCCGGTTAAGAATTGCCCGGCTTTTGGGGCCCTTTCAGGGCACTTTCTTCATCGGATAGACGTTTTCGGCCCCCGGAAAGCGCCGTTCGCGCACATCCTGGGCATAATCGCGCACCGCCGATTCAATGGCGGGCGCAAGATGGGCGTACTGGCGCACGAATTTGGGCGGGTTGGGATTGAGGCCCAGCATGTCCTCCAGCACCAGCACCTGGCCGTCGCAGGCCGGGCTGGCACCGATGCCGATGGTGGGAATGGGAATCTGGGCCGTGATGCGGGCCGCCAACGGCTCGGCCATGCCTTCCAGCACCACTGCGAAGGCTCCCGCTTCGGCGACGGCGGCGGCGTCGGCCTCGATGGCGGGCCATTCGGCCTCGGCGCGGCCCACGGTGCGAAAACCGCCGGCGACATTCACGCCCTGGGGGGTCAGGCCGATATGGCCCATCACCGGGATGCCGCGCTGGACCAGATAGGCGATCGTCGCCGCCACGCGCGTGCCCCCTTCCAGCTTCACCGCGGTGGCACCGGTTTCCTGGATGACGCGGGCGGCATTGCGGAACGCCACTTCCGGGCTTTCCTCGTAACTGCCGAAGGGCATGTCCACCACCACCAGCGCCTTCTGCGCGCCGCGCATCACCGCCCTGCCGTGCAGGATCATCATCTCGAGCGTCACGCCCAGCGTCGATTCCAGGCCATGGATCACCATGCCCAAACTGTCGCCGACCAGCATGATGTCGACATGCTCGTCCAGAAGGCGGGCGGTATGGGCGTGATAGCAGGTCAGCACCACCACCGGCTTGCCGTTCTTGTGGGCTCGAATCTGGGGCACCGTGATGCGGTGGGTCTGGACATGCGCGGACAAGGAAAGCCTCCAGAGGAGAACGGCAACCGCTTTATACCGCGGTTGCGAATTTGGCTCTAATCGGGGCTGCCCTGCCGGGAGGGCAGGGCTGGATGAAAATACTTAAGTAAACGCTTGACAATAAGCCGGCGCCCTGATACTTAAGCACATGCTTAACTCATCGCTGGACAGGACCTTTGCCGCCCTGGCCGACCCCACCCGCCGGGCCATGGTCGAACGGCTGGTGCAGGGCCCCGCCACGGTCAGCGAGCTCGCGCGGCCACTGCCCATGTCCCTGCCGGCCGCGATGCTGCACCTGAAGGTGCTGGAAGACTCCGGTCTGGTGACCAGTGAAAAGAATGGCCGGGTGCGCACCTGTCGCATCGATCCGGCCCGGCTGAGCTTGGCCGAGCGGTGGGTGAGCGAGCGCCGCCAGATGTGGGAGGCACGGCTGGACCGGCTGGGCGCCTTTCTGGATGAAACGGAGGAAACACCATGACGCGCAAGCTGATTTCCCTGATGCACGTCTCGTTGGACGGCTTCTGCGCCGGGCCAAAGGGCGAGATGGACTGGATCAGCCTGAACGACACCATCTTCGCCGATGTCGAGACGCTGATCGCGCGCAGCGGCGCCGCCGTCTATGGCCGCACCACCTATGGCATGATGCGCGGCTACTGGCCCAAAGTGCTGACGCGGCCCGGCGCGGGCACGCGCGAACTGCACCACGCGCAATGGGTGGAAGCGGCCCCCAAGCACACTTTCAGCCGCACCCTGGAAGGCAGCGACTGGAACAATGTCCACTTGCACAAGGATGCCAAGGCCGCGCTGGACCTGAAGCAGGCGCCGGGCGGTGACCTGCTGATCTTCGGCAGCCCCGGCCTTACGCACGCCTTCCTGGCGCTGGATGCCATCGACGAATTCTGGATCAACCTCAATCCCGTGCTGCTGGGGCAGGGTGTCCGCTATCTCGATGACGCGGTGAAGACGAACCTGACGCTGGCGGGCCAGCGGGCTTTCGACAATGGCGTGATCCGTCTCAACTATGTGAAAGGCCATTGACATGAGCAGCGCAACGCCGCGTTCCGTCGTCCACGCCAGCTTCACCATCACCCGCCACTGGAAGGCAGCGCCCGCGCGCGTGTTCCAGGCCTTTGCCGACCAGGCGGCCAAGGACGCCTGGTTCGCCCGCGCGCCCAACCTGACGCGCACGCGGCGCGAATTCGATTTTCGCGAAGGCGGGCGCGAGATCTCCGAGGGGCGCTGGGACAGCGGCGTGATCACCCTGTTCGACTGCCACTATCACGACATCGTGCCCGACGCGCGCATAATCTATAGCTATGCGATGTATCTGGACGGTCGGAAAATTTCCGTCAGCCAGGCCTGCATCGAGCTTGTGCCGGAAGGCACAGGCACCAAATTCATCCTCACCGAATATGGCGACTATCTGGATGGCTATGAAGACAAGGGCAGCCGCGAGCACGGCACCAATGCGCTGATGGACCAGCTGGCCGCTTCGATCGGAGGCTGAGCGATGGACCTGACCGAACTGGCGCGCCAGTATTACCACGCTTTCGAGCGCCGCGACCCGGACTGGGTCGCGGCGCGGCTGGCGGACGGCTTCACCTTCACCAGTCCGTTCGACGACCATATCGACAGGGATGCCTTTTTCCGCCGCTGCTGGCCGCGGCCGGATGAGGAACCGTTGCACAGCAGATTCGACTTCATGGCCTTGGCGCAGGACGGCCGGCGGGTGACGGTGGTCTACCAGGCCGAATTGCGCCGGCCCAATGCCGTCCATCCCGAAATGCGCTTCCGCAATGCCGAGATGATGACCTTCGAGGACGGAAAGCTGAAAAGCGTGGAGGTATTCTTCGGCGATCCGCCCAGCGGGCTCTCCCGCCACGACTTCGCCGTGCAGTCCGGCGCGCAATGACGGCGCTCAGATTTCGCCGCACATGGGCGCCTTTTGTGCGATAGTACACCGGCAGTCCAGCAGCCGGTGCCATGCTTTCCCTCGACATTGCGGCGGTTCTGTTCCTGATCATCGTGAACGGACTTCTGGCCATGTCCGAGATGGCCATCGTTTCCTCGCGCGTCAGCCGCCTGAAGGCGTTGGCGGAGCAAGGGACGGCCGGCGCGCGCGGTGCGCTGGCGCTCGCCTCCGATCCCGGCAGGTTCCTGTCCTCGGTACAGATCGGGATCACGCTGGTCGGCGTGCTGTCCGGCGCGTTTTCCGGTGCCACGCTGGGCCAGCGCTTTGCCTTGTGGCTGGCCGCGCGCGGATTGTCGCTGGAACTGGCCGAAACCCTGGGCGTGGGCGCGGTGGTGATCGCCATCACATATGCTTCGCTGATCATCGGCGAACTGGTGCCCAAGCAGTTGGCGCTGCGCGATCCCGAAATGGTGGCGGTCCGCGTGGCGCCCGCCATGCTGCTGGTGGCGAGGATCGCCTCCCCGCTGGTCCGGTTGCTGGACGTTTCCGGACATCTGGTCCTGGCTCTTATGGGGCAGCGCGGCGCGCGCGATGAGCGCGTTACGGAGGAGGAGATCAAGACCCTGGTCGCCGAGGCCGAGAGTTCCGGTGTGCTGGAACCCGGCGAGAAGGAGATGATTGCAGGCGTCCTCAGGCTGGGCGATCGCAATGTCAGTGTGGTGATGACGCCGCGCCACGAGGTGGACGCCATCAATCTTGCCGATGACGATGCGGCCATTCGCGCCACGCTGCGGGATAGCCAGCATTCGCGTCTGCCGGTCTATGATGCGCAAGGCGACGTAATAGGCGTCGTGCAGGCCAAAGAGATACTCTCCGCCTACCTGGCGGATGAAACGCCGGACATTCGCAGATTGGTGCGCCATGCGCCCGTGATCCCCGACAGCGCCGATGTCCGTGACGTGATCTTCTCGCTGAAGGAGTCGCCCATCCATATGGGGCTGGTGCATGACGAATATGGTCATTTTCGAGGTCTTGTCGGGATGACCGACATCCTCAGCTCCATCGTCGGCGAATTCTCCACCGAGGAAGGTCCGCGGGAGCAGCCGGTGGTGCGCCGCGAGGACGGCTCGCTTCTGCTGGCAGGCTGGCTGCCGCTGGACGAGTTGACCGAGATCACCGGCATCAAGCCGTCGTCGGCCAGTGGAGTGCACACGACGGCGGGTTTTGTGATTCAGGGATTGGGACGGCTTCCCGGCGTGGGCGAGAGCTTCGAGACGCAAGGCTGGCGCCTTGAGGTGGTGGACCTGGACGGACGACGCGTGGACAAGGTGCTGGCCACGCGTCTGGGCGAGAGCCGGGCCGGTTCATGACCTTCCGGGTCCCCAACGGCGAGGGCAGGCAATCCCTGTGAACGGATGCAACGAACCCAAGGAAACGCGCGGGAGCGTCCCCTTGGGTCAATGCATCATCGGTTAACGACCGCGTCGTCCGGCGTCAGGCGGCGATCCCATGCCGCCCATCCCTGGTCCCATGCCACCCATGCCGCCCATGCCCATGCCCCCGCGGGCGCCCGACATGCCAGGCAGCACGACGTTGCGCTGGCGCGCGCGCTGCTGCATTTCGCTGCGATGCTGCGCCTGGATGCGGTCGCGCTCCTGTGCGGTCGTGGCATTGTGCATCTGGTTCTGATAGGTGGCGCGTTCCTGGGCAGTCATCAGCTGCCAGCCGTAAACATTGCGCGGTCCATACTGAACCTGACCGGCGCCGCCGGTGGCCGTCGCGCTGCTGCTGGGAACGCTTGTCTGGTCGCGCAACCGGTCGCGTGTGCGATCCTGGTCGGGGACTTGATCGCGATCCCTGAGCTGATCCCGGGTACGATCCTGGTCGGGCACCTGGTCCTGCACGCGATCCTGGATGCGATCGCGGTCCTGATCCTGGGCAAGCGCCCCCAGGCCAGTCAGTGAAGATGCGCCCACCACGACGCACGAAACCAGCAAAACCGTTCTTGTAAATCGCATGATGTGATCCTTGTTCTGTTCCGTTGCACCGAATTGCTTATCGCGGCGCCTGATCGGGGGCATTGAGACGAATCAAGAGCGCGCCGGCCTTCTTCGGTCCGGCGGATATGCAAAAAGCCTGCGAACCGTTCTGGTTCGCAGGCTTTCAAATCGGCGGCTTCAGCGCCCGTCAGCGATCGGCCTTCGGCTTTGGCGGTGCCCCGAATTTTCCCAGCACACAGATTTCATTGGTTTGCAGGACGCGCAGCGACTGCTGGCCTTCGCAGACTTCGTCAGCTCCGCGAATAACCCATTCGAAGCCGTTGAATTTCAGGGTGGGGCATGTCCCCTGCAAATAATTGTAGAGAACCCGTCCGTCCCTCAGGGTGAACTTCAGGATTTTCCCATCATCCGACTTCGCGCCTTGTATGTCCCTGAGCTTCAGGCACTTGGGAGCCGCGACCGCTGGCGCCGCAAAGGCACCAGTCACGCCGGCAAGTGCAACCCCGGTAACGCCTACCATCAACATCAATTTTGAAAAGAGCATGGCAGGGTCTCCGGGGTACTTGGCTTGTTTGAGAATTGATACGGTATGGACAGTCGTCGCGAATTGACGGAGGTCAATTGGCGGACATCTGCGTTCGTGAAGAGTCAACAAAAAGCCCCCGAACTTTTCAATTCGGGGGCCAATTCTTTTGCATCGTGATGGAAGGACGTCTTACGTTTCGGCAGAACCTTCTTCGGTTTCCCCGGCCGGGCCGGCGCCTTCCTCGAAGACGGCCTCGGCGGCGGCCTCGGCCTCCTCGGCCTCGGTGCGCTCGGCCAGCACGTTCTCGCCGCGAGCCTGGCGCTCGGCCTCGTCCTCGCTGCGGGCGACGTTGACGGTGATGTTCACCTTCACTTCCGGATGCAGAACGACCGGGATGGTGAACAGGCCGATGGCCTTGATCGCCGTGGAGATGTGAACCTGGTGGCGGTCGACAGTGAAGCCGCCCTCGGTGATCGCCGTCGAAACATCGCGCGGCGAGACCGAACCATAGAGCTGGCCGCGATCGCCGGCCTGGCGGATCAGGGTGAAGGTCTTGCCGTTCAGCTTGTCCGCGATCCTTTCGGCCTCGCTGCGCAGCTTGAGGTTATGCGCCTCAAGCTGGGCCTTCTGGGTCTGGAAATATTCGCGGTTCGCCTTGGTGGCGCGCAGCGCCTTTTTCTTGGGCAGCAGGAAGTTGCGGGCGAAGCCGTCCTTCACCTTCACCTCGTCGCCCATCTGGCCGAGCTTCTCGACCCGTTCGAGCAGGATGACTTGCATGGGTCTGGCTCCCTTATTTCACGACATAGGGCAGCAGCGCCATGAAGCGGGCGCGCTTGATGGCGTTGGCCAGCACGCGCTGCTTCTTGTTGCTGACCGCGGTGATGCGGCTGGGCACGATCTTGCCGCGCTCGGAAATGTAGCGCTGCAGGAGCTTGACGTCCTTGTAGTCGATCTTGGGCGCGTTATCGCCGGAGAAGGGGCAGGTCTTCTTGCGGCGGAAGAAGGGACGGCGGGCGCCGTCGCGATCGCCGCCGCGTCCGCCTTCGCGGTCGCCGCCGCGGCCGCCGCCTTCACGATTTCCACCAAAGCTCATTGCGCGGTCTCCTCGGTCTCTGCCTCGGGCTTGCCTTCCGGCTTGTCTTCGCGGCGGTTCTTGTTCGACGAGACGTCGAAGGCATCAACCTTCACCGTCAGGTAGCGCAGCACGTCCTCGTTGATCTTGAGCTGGCGCTCCAGCTCGATCACCGCCGAGGAGGGCGCGTTGATGTTGAGCAGGACATAGTGTCCCTTGCGGTTCTTCTTGATGCGATAGGCAAGCCCGCGCAGGCCCCAATATTCCTGCTTCTCGATCCTGCCGCCTTCGCCTTCGACGATGGTCTTGAGGTGGGTGGCCAGTGCGTCCACCTGCTGCGCGCTGATATCCTGGCGCGCGATCAGGAGATGCTCGTAAAGAGCCATCTCGTTCCCTTTCTTCTCGGACCTGCGGAACAGCGTCGCTGGGAGGCGCCGCCGCTTCGGCTCGCCCGGGACGCGCACCATGCGCAAAACCTCTGATCGAGGTCCCCGGCCGACCGCAGCCGTCAAGGGGCGGGTCTATAGGCAAACGACGGTGAAAACACAAGCCACGCCGGGGAAATTCGCCATCCGGCCATGTCGCGGCCTTTGTTAACATAATGAAACAATGAAGCTTTTCGCGGCGCCGCTTGCGCCGGCGCAAGGCCGGACCGGGCTTGGGGGCTAGGCTGGGGCATGGATCGTGCTCCCATTCCACCAAACGGCCTGACCAGCCAGGAAGCCGCCGCCCGCCTTGCGCGGTTTGGCGAGAACGCGATCGCGGAGGTCCGTACCTCATGGGTGCTGCGGCTGGCGCGCTTCTTCTGGGGGCCCATCCCCTGGATGATCGAGCTGGCGGCGGCTCTGTCGGCGGCGGTGGAGCACTGGGCCGACCTCTGCGTGATCCTGGTCATGCTGTTCGTCAATGCCGGTGTGGGCTTCTGGCAGGAATTCAAGGCCGACGACGCCATCACTCTTTTGCGCCGGCGGCTGGCGCCGCGCGCGCGGGTGTGCCGCGACGGAGTTTGGCAGGACATCGAGGCACGCTATCTGGTGCCCGGCGACCTGGTGGCGATCAGGCTGGGCGCCATCGTGCCTGCCGACGTGACGCTGAAGGATGGCGCCTATATCAGCGTCGACCAGTCCGCGCTGACCGGCGAATCTCTGCCGGCCGACAAGAAGCGGGGCGATGCGGCCTGGTCGGGCTCCATCTGCCGGCAGGGCGAGATGACCGGCGAAGTCACCGCGACCGGCATGAACACCTATTTCGGCCGCACCGCCCGGCTTGTGGGCCAGGCGCGGACTGTCTCGCATTTCCAGAAGGCCGTGATGCGGATCGGCAATTTCCTGATCCTGGTCACGGCGGCACTGGTGACGGTGATCGGTCTGGCTGCGCTGTTCCGCCACGATCCGCTGGTTGAGACGCTGCAGTTTGCGCTGATCCTGACGGTCGCCTCCATTCCCGTGGCGCTGCCGGCCGTGCTGTCGGTGACCATGGCGGTGGGCGCCGAGCGGCTGGCGCGGCTGAAAGCCATTGTTGCGCGACTGGTCTCCATCGAAGAGATGGCAGGCATGGATATTCTGTGCACCGACAAGACCGGGACGCTGACAAAGAACCAACTGACTCTGGGGACGATGAAACCGGCGCCCGGCGTGAGCCCCGACGACCTCCTGTTGGCGGCGGCCCTGGCCAGCCGGCGCGAGGCGCCCGACGCCATCGACGCGGCGATCCTGGACGGTCGAACCCAGCCGCCCGGCTGTCGCGTGACGGTCTTCCGGCCCTTCGATCCCGTCTCCAAGCGCGCCGAGGCGGATATCGAAAAGGATGGCGTGACGTTCTGCGTCGCAAAGGGCGCGCCGCAGGCGATTGTCGCCCTGTGCAATCCGCCGGCCGATCAGGCGCATGCCATCGCCGCCGATGTCGACGCACTGGCAGCCGAAGGATTTCGCACGCTGGGTGTGGCCGAACGGAAGGACGGCGTCTGGCATTTCCTTGGCCTGTTGCCGCTGTTTGATCCGCCGCGCGATGACAGCGCTGCCACCATCGCCCAGGCGCGCGCCATGGGCCTGGACGTCAAGATGGTCACCGGCGATCACGAAGCCATTGCCCGCCAGATCGCCGCCCGGCTGCACATGGGCACCCATATCGAAGTGGCCGACAGGCTGCTGGCGGCGGACGGCGATCGTGCCCGGCTGCAGGCCATCCTGGACGCCGACGGGTTTGCCCGCGTCTTTCCCGAGCACAAATTCGAGATCGTCAAGCTCCTGCAGGGGGCGGGCCATATCGTCGGCATGACCGGCGATGGCGTGAACGACGCGCCCGCGCTGAAACAGGCCGATATCGGTATTGCCGTCAGCGGCGCCACCGACGCGGCCCGCGCCGCCGCCGATCTGGTACTGACCGAACCCGGCCTGTCGGTGGTCACCCGCGCCATCGAGGAAGCGCGGCGCATTTTCGAGCGCATGACGGGTTACGGGATCTACCGCATTACCGAGACCATCCGCGTCCTTCTGTTCATGACCACCTCAATCCTGGTGTTCAATTTCTATCCGGTGACGGCGATCATGGTGGTGCTGCTGGCGCTGCTCAACGACATACCCATCATGATGATCGCCTATGACAATGCGCCCTTCGCGCCCAGGCCCGTGCGCTGGGACATGGCGCGGGTGCTGACGGTGGCATCGGTATTGGGCCTGTTCGGAGTCTTTTCCAGCTTCGGCCTGTTCTGGCTGGTGCGCGACGCGCTGGGCTTGCCCGCGCCGGTGGTGCAGTCGCTGGTGTTCCTGAAGCTGCTGGTGGCCGGCCACATGACCATCTACCTGACCCGCAACAAGGGGCCGCTGTGGGAGCGCCCGTTGCCGGGCTGGAAACTGATACTGCCCTGCGAGGCGACGCAGATGCTGGGCACGCTGGCGGCGGTCTATGGCTGGTTCATGGCGCCGGTCGGCTGGTCGCTGGCCGCGCTGGTGTGGGGCTATGCGCTGGTCTTCTTCGCCCTGGCCAGCCTGGTGAAGATCGCGGTCTACCGCATGCTGAACGGCCGCAATTCCATCTGAGGCTTGCAATCGGCGCCCGCATCGCGGACCTTGCCCCCGGCAGAGCGGGGCGGGGAAATGGATCGGGCAGACGCAATCTTGCGCCGTGCGGCATGGCGGCTGGTGCCGCTGATCCTGGCGATGTACGTCGCCGCCTTCCTCAACCGGGTGAATGTGGGCTTCGCCGCGCTCACCATGAACCAGGACCTGGGGCTGACCCAGGAAATGTACGGCATCGGCGCCGGCATGTTCTTCTGGGGCTATTTCCTGTTCGAGGTGCCTTCCAACCTGATCATGGAAAAGGTGGGGGCCAGGCTGTGGATCGCCCGCATCATGCTGACCTGGGCGCTGGTCTCGATGGCCAACGCCTTCGTCACCGGCGCCTTCAGCTTCTATGGCGTGCGCTTTCTTCTGGGCGTCGCAGAGGCCGGCTTCTATCCGGGCATCCTGCTTTATTTCACCTACTGGTTTCCGGCAGCCTTCCGGGCGCGGGTGATCGCGCTGTTCTGCATGGGCATTCCCGTCTCCAATGTGGTGGGCGCGCCGCTGTCGGCATGGCTCTTGGGGGTGGAGGCGTTCGGCATCCATGGCTGGCAGTGGCTTTACATACTGGAAGCCATTCCCACCTTCGCGCTGGGCCTGGTGGCGCTGTGGGGGCTGCCGGACAATCCGGCCAGGGCGCGTTTTCTCAGCGACGAGGAAAAACAGATCGTGCTGGCGCGGCTGGCCGCCGACGAGAAGCCCGCCGTGCACGGCCTGTTGCCCATGCTGAAGGACTGGCGGGTCTGGTACCTGATCATTCCCGACTTCGCGATCGTCTTCGGCATCTATGCGCTGGGTTTCTGGATGCCCACCATGGTCAAGGCCATGGGCTATACCAATGTCCAGACCGGGTGGATCGTGATGGTCCCCTATATCGTGTCGCTGGGCATCTTGTGGCTGTTCGGCGTGTCCAGCGATCGCAGCGGAAGGCGCGTGCTGCATTTCTGCCTGTCGGCGCTGCTGGCGGCGCTGGGCTTTGCCGTCGCCGCGCTGGGTGAAGGCAGCACGGTGATCGTTGTCACCGGCTTCTGCCTGGCCACGGGCGGGGTCTATGCGGGGCTTGCCACCTTCTGGACCGTGCCGCCGCTGTTTCTGGGCGGCACCGCGGCGGCGGGCGCCTTTGCGCTGATCAACAGTTTCGGCAATCTCTCCGGCTTCTTCGGCCCCGCGATGATGGGCTGGCTGCGGCAAATCACCGGCAGCTATCAGGCAGGGCTATGGGCCTGTGTAGCGGTGCCGCTGGTCGCCGCCGCATCCATGGCGCTTTTGACCCGCAGTTTGAAGGTCCGCTGATGGATGCCGCGCTGATCATGCGAACCGACGCCATCCTGCGGCTCGCCGCGCTTCGGCTGATCCCCTTCATGTGCCTTATGTATGTGGCCAGCTTCCTGGACCGGGTGAATATCGGCTTCGCCGCGCTGGAGATGAACCGCGAACTGGGCTTCTCGCCGCAGGTCTACGGCCTGGCGGCGGGAATGTTCTTCTGGGGCTATTTCCTGTTCGAGGTGCCGTCCAACCTGATGCTGGAAAAGGTGGGGGCGCGCCTTTGGATGTGCCGCATCTGCGTGACCTGGGGCCTGCTGTCGATGGCGACCGCCTTTGTGCAGGGCGAGGTCAGCTTCTACATCCTGCGCTTCCTTCTGGGCTGCGCGGAAGCCGGGCTCTATCCGGGCATGGTGCTCTACATGACCTACTGGTTTCCCGCCTCCAGCCGGGCGCGGTTTATCGCCATGTTCTTGGCAGGGGTGCCGCTGTCGGTGGTAATCGGCGCGCCGGTGTCGGGCTGGCTGCTGGGCGTTTCAGGGTATGGGCTGTCGGGCTGGCAATGGATGCTGCTGCTGGAAGGCATTCCCTCGCTGGCGTTCGGCATTGCCGCGCTGTGGCTCCTGCCCGACCGGCCGGCGACGGCGAAGTGGCTGACGGACGAGGAAAAACAGCTTGTGCTGGCGCGGCTGGAGACGGAGCAGGCGGCAAGCCATGTGCCTGGCGGACACCTGCATGGCCTGTGGGAAATGCTGGCCGACAGGCGCATCTGGATCCTGATGATCCCGGACTTCTGCATCGTCTTTGCGCTGTACGGGATGAATCTGTGGCTGCCGCAGATCGTCAAGGCGATGGGCTATTCCAATCTTCAGACCGGCTTCGTTGTGGCGCTGCCTTACATATTGGCGATGGCTGCAATGGTGGCGCTGGGCATTTCCAGCGACCGGCGCCGAGAGCGCGAAGGCCATGTCGCCTTTGCCGCCGTGCTGGGTGCGGCCGGTACGCTGGTGGCGGCCTGGGCGCATGATCCTGTGCTGGTGATCGCGGGATTCTGCCTGGCGGCGGCGGGCATCTATGCCTCGCTGGCGGTATTCTGGACGCTGCCCGCCGCGCTGCTGCGCGGAACCGCGGCGGCGGCGGGGCTGGCGCTGCTCAACAGCTTCTCCAACCTGGGCGGCTTCTTCGGGCCGTCGATCATGGGCTGGCTGAAACAGCAGACCGGCGGCTATGGCACCGGCCTTTCACTGCTGGCGGCCACGATGACGCTGGGCGCGGTATCGGTGATGGTAATTGGCAAGAGATTCTTCTCAACCGCCGGCGCGGGGAAATCCTTGTAACCTGCCGTCTGGCTTGACTTCATCCGCCGCCCTTGATTTGTCTGCCGCTCACAATGACTCGCGCATTTCTTTTCCCCGGACAGGGCAGCCAGGTGGTCGGCATGGGCTTTAGCCTGGCCGAAGCCTTCGCCGCCGCCCGCGACGTGTTCCAGGAAGTCGACGAAACGCTCTCCCAGAAACTTTCCCGCCTGATGTGGGAAGGCCCGCTGGAAGACCTGACCCTGACCGAGAACGCCCAGCCCGCGATCATGGCGTCGTCCATCGCCGTGATCCGGGTGCTCCAGAAGGAAGCCGGGCTCGACCTGGCCAAACATGCCCGGCTGGTTGCCGGCCACAGCCTGGGCGAATATTCCGCGCTCTGCGCCGCAGGGGCCTTCACATTGTCCGATACCGCCCGTCTTCTGAAGATTCGCGGCCGCGCCATGCAGTCGGCGGTCGCGCCGGGCGCGGGCGCCATGGCGGCGCTGATCGGCGCCGATATCGAGACCGCCGAGGCCGCCGCGAAGGAGGCCTGCGCCGCGGGCGGCATCTGCGTGGTCGCCAATGACAATGCGCCGGGCCAGGTGGTGATTTCCGGCACCGCCGAAGCCGTGACCCGTGCTGGCGAGATCGCGAAAGCCAAGGGCGCCAAGCGGGTGATCCCGCTGGCCGTCTCCGCGCCCTTCCATTGCGCGCTGATGCAGCCCGCCGCCGACGCCATGGCCGAAGCACTGGCCGCCATCACCATCCGCCCGCCGGCCGTGCCGGTGCTGGCCAATGTCACCGCCGCCGAAGTCAGCGAGCCCGATGCCATCCGCCGCCTTCTGGTCGAACAGGTGACGGGCCGGGTGCGCTGGCGCGAAAGCATGCTGGCGCTGAAGGGCCTGGGGGTAAACATGACGGTGGAAGCGGGCACCGGCAATGTGCTGACCGGCATGGTCAAGCGCACCGACAAGGAACTGGCCACCGTCACGGTCGAGACGCCTGAAGACATCGAAGCTTTCGCAAAGGTGCTGTGATGTTCGACCTGACCGGAAAAATCGCACTGGTGACCGGCGCCTCCGGCGGCATCGGCGGGGCCATCGCCCGCGCGCTGCATGCCCAGGGCGCCACGGTCGTGCTGTCGGGCACCCGCGCCGAGGCGCTGGAGGCCCTGAAGACCGAACTCGGTGCGCGTGCCTTCACCGCGACCTGCAACCTCTCCGATCCGGCCAGCGTCGAGGCCCTGCCCAAGGCGGCGGAGGAGGCCGCGGGCGGTTCCATCGATATCCTGGTCAACAATGCCGGCATCACCAGGGACAATCTCTTCATGCGCATGAAGGACGAGGAATGGGACCAGGTGATCGCCGTGAACCTGTCGGCCGCCTTCCGCCTGTCGCGCGCCGTCCTGCGCGGCATGATGAAGAAGCGCTGGGGGCGAATCATCCAGATCACTTCGGTGGTGGGAGCCACCGGCAATCCCGGCCAGGGCAATTATGCCGCCGCCAAAGCGGGCCTGGTGGGGATGTCCAAATCGCTCGCCGCCGAAGTCGCCAGCCGGAACATCACCGTCAACGCCGTGGCGCCGGGCTTCATCCAGACCGCGATGACGGATGTGCTTAACGATCAGCAGAAGGACTTGATCTCGGCCCGCATCCCGCTGGGGCGGATGGGGACGACAGAGGAAATCGCTGCGGCGGTGGTCTATCTTGCCTCGCCGGAAGCTGCCTATGTGACCGGGCAGACGTTGCACGTCAACGGCGGAATGGCGATGTTATGACAGAAATTTCAACAGGTTAAGGGGTGTATAGCGGGCCGTTGGCGATTGTGTTACCAACCGGCCATCCGCGAAGCACCCATTGGTGATCGCAATCGAGTTCCGGCGTTTATTCGCGAGCCGGGTTTGAAATCTTAGGAGAGGCTTACAGTCTATGAGCGATACCGCCGAGCGCGTGAAGAAGATCGTCGTCGAGCATCTGAATGTCGACGCCGACAAGGTCACGGACAATGCGTCCTTCATCGAGGACCTGGGCGCCGACAGCCTCGACACCGTCGAGCTGGTCATGGCGTTCGAAGAGGAATTCGGCATCGAAATTCCCGATGACGCCGCCGAGTCCATCGTCACCGTCGGTGACGCGGTAAAATATATCGACAAGGCCAACGCCTCCTGATCACGCGCACGGACCGTTGAGCATGCGCAGGGTCGTCGTTACCGGCCTGGGGCTTGTCACGCCGCTGGCCTGCGGGGTGGAAGAAAGCTGGTCGCGCCTTCTGGCCGGCCGGTCCGGGGCCAGCCCCATCACCAAGTTCAGGGTCGACGATCTGCCCACGCGGATCGCCTGCCAGGTGCCGCGCGGTGACGGTACGGACGGCACGTTCAATCCCGACCAGTGGGTTGATCCCAAGGAACAGCGGCGCATGGACGATTTCATCGTCTTTGGCCTTGCCGCCGCAAAGCAGGCGGTGGTCGATTCCGGCTGGGTGCCCCAGACCGAGGAGGAGCGCTGCCGCACCGGCATCATGATCGGTTCGGGCATCGGCGGTCTGGACGGCATCGAGCAGGCCTCGCTCCTGGTCCACGAAAAGGGGCCGCGGCGCCTGTCGCCCTTCTTCATCACCGGCCGCCTGATCAATCTGGTATCCGGCTATGCCTCGATCGAGCACGGCTTCAAGGGGCCCAACCATGCCGTGGTCACGGCCTGCGCCACCGGTGCGCACGCCATCGGCGACGCGGCGCGGATGATCATGCTGGACGATGCCGATGTGATGTTGGCGGGCGGCGCGGAGGCGGCGGTGTGCCGGATCGGCATCGCCGGCTTCAACGCCTGCCGGGCGCTGTCGACCGCCTACAACGACGATCCCGCCAAGGCCTCGCGGCCCTATGACAAGGACCGCGACGGCTTCGTGATGGGCGAGGGCGCCGGCATCGTGGTGCTGGAAGAACTGGAACACGCCAGGGCCCGCGGCGCCAAAATCTATGCCGAAGTCACCGGCTATGGCCTGTCAGGCGATGCCCATCACATCACCGCCCCGGCAGAGGACGGCGATGGCGGCTATCGCGCCATGCAGATGGCCCTGAAGCGCGCCGGGATCAGCCCGTCGGACATTGATTATGTGAATGCGCACGGCACCTCGACCATGGCCGACAGTATCGAGCTGGGCGCGGTGGAGCGCCTTCTGGGCAATGCCGCCGCCAAGACGGCGATGTCGTCGACCAAGTCGTCGATCGGCCATCTTCTGGGCGCGGCCGGCGCGGTGGAGGCGATCTTCTGCATCCTGGCGATGCGCGACGGCATCGTGCCGCCCACCATCAACCTGGACAATCCCGACGTCATCACCCGGCTCGACCTGGTGCCCCACACCGCACAGAAGCGCCAGGTGAACATCGCCATGTCCAACAGCTTCGGTTTCGGCGGCACCAACGCCGCGCTGATCCTCTCGAAGGTCTGATGAAGCGCTTTCTGCTGATCCTGGCCGCGCTGGCGCTGATTGGCGCGGGGGCGGCGGAGTGGGCCATTTCCGCCTGGGATGCGCCCGGTCCCGCCGCGGCCAAGGGCAACGAGACGGTGGTGCTGATCGAACCCGGCACCAGCCTGCACCAGATCGCAGAGGAACTGGGCGCCAGGAGGGTGATGAACTATCCCCTGCTGTTCGAGCTGGGATTGCGCGCGAGCGGGCAGGCATCCCTGGTGAAGGCGGGCGAGTATGCCATCCCCTCCAGGGCGTCGATGAAGGCGATCGCCGCAATCCTGGTGGCGGGCAAGTCGATCCAGCACAAGCTGACCGCGGCCGAAGGGCTGACCTCACAGATGGTCTATGCGCTGGTGGTGCACGAACCGGCGCTGTCGGGCGACGCGGGACCGGCGCCGGCGGAAGGCACGCTGCTGCCGGAGACCTATCTGTTCACCCGTGGCACCGCGCGGCGCAAGATCCTGGACGAGATGGAACGGGCGCAGCGCAAATATCTGGCGGCGCAGTGGGCGCATCGCGCACCGGGATTGCCCTTTAACGACATGCGCCAGGCCCTGACCCTGGCCTCGGTGGTGGAAAAGGAAACCGCCCTGCCGGAAGAACGCCGCCACATCGCTTCGGTCTTCATCAACCGGCTGAAGGCGGGCATGCCGCTGCAATCCGATCCCACCATCATCTATGGCCTGACCAAGGGCTATCCCCTGGGCCACGGCATCCGCCAGAGCGAGCTGGAAAGCGACACGCCCTACAACACCTATCGCGTCCCCGGGCTGCCGCGGGGACCGATCTGCAACCCCGGCAAGGATTCCATCGCCGCGGTGCTGCATCCGGAAAGCACCGGCGACATCTATTTTGTCGCCAGCGGCAGCGGCGGCCACGTCTTTTCCGACAATATCGCCACGCACCAGAAGAACGTCGCGGCGCTGCGCGCGCTGGAGCGGCGCCAGAAGGCGGCGACGCGCGCCAAGGCTCCCGCGGGAAGGTGACAGCCCGGAACCGGGCGCGTAGATTGCGCGCCCTGGACCCCCACGGAGCCGCGCATGAGTTTTGCCAGCATGACGGGATTTGCCGAAAGCAGCGGCAGCCATGAAGGGCTGCACTGGCGCTGGGAGGCGAAAAGCGTCAATGGCCGCAGTCTGGACCTGCGCCTGCGCACGCCGCCCGGGTTCGATGGACTGGAGCTGCCGGCGCGCAAGCTGGCGGCGGAACGTTTCCAGCGTGGTTCGTTTCAGGTCTCGCTGAGCGTCGAGCAGCAGGAAAGCGCGCGCGGCCTGACGGTCGATGCCACCGCGCTGGCCAGCGCGGTCAGGATCGCGCGCGAACTGGCGGCGGAAACCGGCCTGCCGCCGGCGCGGATCGACGGGCTTCTGGCGCTGAAGGGCGTGATCGTCAGCGAGGAGGGTGCGCCCGCCGATCCGGTGGCGCGCGGCCACCGCGACGCCGCGATCCTGGAGAGCCTGGCCACGGCCCTCGATCGGCTGGCACAGGGGCGCCTGGCGGAAGGTGCGCGGCTGGCGCAACTGCTGGGCGCGCAGATCGACGAGATCGAGCGCCTGGTGGGGGAAGCCGCCGGGCTTGCCGCCGCCCAGCCTGCGGCCTTGCGCGAAAGAATGAAGAGCCAACTGGCCGAGCTTCTCGACGGAACGCCGGTCAGCGAGGAGCGGCTGGCCCAGGAAGTGGCGCTGCTGGCGGTGAAGGCCGATGTGCGCGAGGAGCTGGACCGTCTCACCGCCCATGTGCAGGACGCGCGCGCGCTGATCGCCGGCGCGCGCCAGGCCGGCGCGGTGGGCCGCAAGATGGATTTCCTGGCCCAGGAATTCAACCGCGAGGCCAACACCCTGTGCTCGAAATCCGCCGACATCGCGCTGACCCGCGTCGGCCTTGCGCTGAAGGCGGTGATCGACCAGCTGCGCGAACAATCACAGAATGTGGAATAGCAATGTCGAACGAGAATATCGCGCGCCGGGGGCTGATGCTGGTCCTGTCCTCGCCCTCGGGCGCGGGCAAGACCACGCTGTCGCGCCGCCTGCTGGACAGTGACGGCAAGATCAGCCTGTCTGTCTCGGCGACCACCCGGCCGATGCGTCCGGGTGAGGTGCATGGCAGGGATTATCATTTCATCGGCCAGGAGGAATTTGCCGCCTGGATCGCGGACGGCAGGTTCCTGGAACATGCCAGCGTGTTCGGCAACCGCTACGGCACGCCGCGCGCGCTGGTCGAGGCGTCGCTCAATGACGGCCGGGACGTGCTGTTCGACATCGACTGGCAGGGCACCCAGCAACTGAAGGAAAAGGCGCGCGACGATCTGGTCTCCATCTTCATCCTGCCGCCCAGCCATGAAGAGCTGGAACGGCGGCTGCGCGCCCGCGCGCAGGACAGTGACGATGTGGTGGCGGGCCGCATGGCCAAGGCGGCGGACGAGATCAGTCACTGGCCCGAATATGACTATGTGATCGTCAATACCAGCCTGGACAAGGCACTGGCCGACATCCAGGCGATCCTGAACGCCGAGCGCCTGCGCCGCACGCGCCAGACCGGCATTTCCGAATTCGTCAGCCGTCTGGTGTGACGCTGCCCGGCGGCGGGATGGTCCGTCTCACGCGCCGTTCCCGCCGCGGCCGGCAAACAGTCAACGACCGCTCGTCACACCAAGCCACCCTTGTCATGGCCCGGCCACCACACGGTCGCGCAGCGATCTGGGTGGCCGGGCCATCCAGCCGTCCTGTCAGCATGGTCATGATGTGGGTTTGTGTGGCGCATCCGGCCCGTCACCGGCATTTGTGGCCGAAAACTCTGGCTTCGGATGATCCAATGTTGGGGAGCGGAGCACGAGGCCGAAAACTCTGGCTTCGGATGATCCAACGTTGGGGAGCAGAGCAATGAAGCCGAAAACTCCAGCTTCAGGTGAGGGAGCGTTTGGGAGCGGAGCACCAGCTTCGGATGAGGTAATGTTCGGGAGCAGAGCACAGGGGCATTACGGGGCAACGTCACAGGCCATTTCACCGCCAATAATCTTCTTTCTTTAGCGATAGGCAGGCCATTCCTGCGATCAGAAATATTGCTCCTACCCCAATTACCAAAAATAATGAACTATTCCGCTGCATATTCAGAATTTCTGACAAGAGATAAGGAATAGCTATGGCCCCAACCAACAGAAGGTATCCAACAAAATCAGTATCCGTTTTTGTCCATCGAGAATACGAAGACTCTTCTTCGGATGGCGAGATCCCCATACTTTTGGGCCTTCTTTTTCTGAGAAGAAATATTAGTGCCAAAAATAGAGCCGCTGCTGAAAGCGGCAATCCATCACCGCTCCGAAATGCATGTACAGCGAGCCCAATGAGAATAACGGTTGCAATTATCCCGACCACATACCTCTGATTTTTCCAGCTCTTGTTCATGACGGTCACTTCTGTCCGCAGCCAATTCTAACGAAAGCAATTACTTTTGTCTGGGTTTTGTCGTGCGGCCTGCTGAACTGAAGCACCCAGGGACACGGGTAATTCCGGGGACACAATACTGAATTCAACACCTGCGAAGATGACTGGGCGGCGCAACTGGCCGCCGCATCCCGGCGTACATGCCTCGCGGCGTTGACTTGAATCAATACGATCCGGTGCCATTCGGGATATTTTTCCAATGGTAGCGTTGGCCTGCGGATTTGGGCTGGCGCGGCCGTCGCGGCAGCTTTTTCCAATGGAGGACGACATGAAAGTGTTCTCAGCGATACTTTGCGGCGGCGCGGCGGTCATGCTGCTGTCCGGCTGCGCCGGCTACCACCGCGATGGCTATCGCGGCAACTACTACGGTGGTGCCTATTTGAGTGGTTACTATGACGGCTATTACGGGCCCTACAGCGGTGGCTATTGGGCGAGTGACGGCCAGTTCTATTACATGGACCGGAGCGGTCACTACCGGCGCGACGATGGTCGGCATTTCCGCCGCGACCGCTTTCAAGGCAGCAACCCAATCCGGGCCGATGATCGCGCGCGCGATCGCGACAATAATCGGGATTCGCGCGATCAGCGGGATGACCGGGATTCGCGCGACCGCAACGACAATCGGTAAAGCGACGGGGATGGATTTCTGAGCGCAATCTGAATCGCGCGATGCCTGTTTCAATGGCGCGCGGCCCGGCTTGTCCACCTCCCTCCACCGCCATGCGATACTGGCGCAATGAGATGTGTCGGATCGCCGGTTGACCGCTGTTGCTTCCCCGCCCGGGCGCGGAAAGCTTCTGCCTTGTCCAACAGTTCGGGGGGAGGGGGATGGGGCAAAAGTGAGAAAACGAATATCCGCCATGTGCCTGTAGCGGTGGCGCTTTATGCGTCTTCCGTGCTCGAAAGGCGCCTTTTGGCGGCCTTCACTATCCACGCGTTATCCACGCCCCAGCGCGCGCGCCAGTGCGGCGAATTCCTCGATCGCCAGGTCTTCGGGCCGCCGGGTCGGGTCGATCCCCGCCTGCGCGATAAGCGCTTCTCCACCCAGCGGCTTCAGGCTCTGGCGCAGCATCTTGCGGCGCTGGCCGAAGGCGGCGGCGGTGACCTTTTCAAGCTTGTCCAGGTCGCAGGGCGCCAGCGGCTGGGCACGCGGTTCCAGCCGCACAATGGAAGACGTCACCGACGGCGGCGGCACGAAAGCGCCCTTGTTGACGTCGAACAAGATCTTCGCCGTAGCCCGCCAGCCCGCCAGCACCGACAGGCGGCCATAATGTTCGCTTCCGGGCGACGCGGTGATGCGCTGGGCTACCTCCTTCTGGAACATCAGCGTGGCGCTTTGCCAGAAAGGGGGCCATTGCGGCGCGGTCAGCCATTTGATCAGCAGCGCCGTCCCGACATTGTAGGGCAGATTGGCGGCGATTCGCGTGCCCGGCGGAAGTATGGCGGCCTCGTCCAGTGTCATGGCATCGGCGCTGATTACCTCCAGCCTGCCGGGGTATGCCGCGGCGATCTCGGCCAGTGCGGGAAGGCAGCGCTGGTCGCGCTCCACCGCGATCACCCTTTCGGCGCCCTCTGCCAGCAGGGCGCGGGTGAGCCCACCGGGGCCGGGACCGACCTCATAGAAGGTGCCGCCCTCGTTGGCACCCGCCGCGCGGGCGATGCGCCGCGTCAGGTTCAGGTCGAAGAGGAAATTCTGGC
>ERZ778023.818-NODE-818-length-58961-cov-51.988337_pt1 | contig 58961 bp, 66 predicted proteins | sample MGYA00375753_ERZ778023 | MGnify/ENA primary metagenome ERZ778023 (study PRJEB29350, sample SAMN05389822) | bioreactor metagenome | isolation source: Ammonium sulfate bioreactor | place: South Africa: University of Cape Town | collected 2014-04-04 ... | reverse complement strand
TTTCTCGACAAAAAATCAATTCAATTTCATACTACCTCCGAAACATTTGTGTCCGAATTGACCGCACACACGAGAAAGTGAAATCGTTTCAATCATTTGTGGGTATTGGAATACTAATAATAATAGAAAGGAGAGTAAAATTAGACGAGAAATTGAATGCATAATTATTAATATAAATCGGAGAGAAGCAAATTAGTGAGAATGTTTTTCTTTGATTTTGTTCACACTGTTGTTGACACTAATAAAAAAGAAATAGAAATGAACCGAAATTTATACCGGTGATATTTGAAAAGGAAACAAACGAGAGAAAATAAGAGAAATCTTCTCACCCACACACACACATACAGATTGTTTCTATCCCACGAGGCTATTTTTTCTAGCTACTATTGAGGTGTTTCATAAAAATACCTACTTTTAAGCACTAGAAACGAACAGGAAAGAGGAAAAAAACTCAGGTAGGAGGTTGTTTCTTTTTTTATCCAAATTACATAATATTAAGAATGCATATGATTTGTATTTGATAAACATTGATCGGAAATTAATAGAAGATCAAAGTTAGCTATAGAATATAGGTTGTTTCACATGTCATATACAATACAAAATAAAACGACACAATCATCCATTGGGAACGACACAACAAAAACAAAGCAAACTACCTATTAGTTTAACTCTTCAGAGAATAACTAACGAAAGTTATTCTTTAATCAACAACAACAGAAAAAAAGACTAAAAAAACTTTGGCAATATTTTTATAATTGGATATATAAAAATTGAACGGTGTTGCACTACTCTCTCTCTCTTCTCTCTTTTTTTCTAATCTTCTCAACGATCAATATTTGATAGTAAAATAACAAAGTTGTTATAATTAGAATAAATCAATATTAGTTTTTCGGTTTCTTACTAACTGAAAGTTTATGTGTATATACAAATAAATAATCCCACTCGACCAAAATTAACAGGTAAACTATGACAGTTGCCTGGCGCCATCTACATTTGCATATATCAAATATAGATTTCAAGTTTTTCTATTTGAAAATGAACAAGCATAATCATGAAAAAACAAATTTTTCTCTTCATTTGAAATCCATGAATAACAGAAAATAATCATCATCGATAATTGGTAGTTTTAATTAGCTTATAGATGATCTTGCAGAAATAAAGAACAACAAACGAGAAATAAACGAGCGTAACTTCGTTAGTCTTAACAGTCATCATTCTTCATCGTAGTTCTCCTATTCTTAACAACATCTGTATTGCACTAGTTGATACTTTCCGGTTGCTTTTTTATGTGTTTGCCTGTTTGGTTTTGACAAAATGCATTTGTAATGTCGAACATCTTATTTTCTTGTTTAATGACTCATTTTTTGCACATATTTCTTCTTCTTTTTTTTTTATTTATTTCATCAATCGAAGACAGATCTCGTTTGTTATTTCTGCCTTTTGTATAAAAAATGATATGATTATAGAATATAATTTGTTCTATATACATATTGACAAGAAAACAAAAAGAGAACATTAATTGTGTTAATTCACTTTCTTTGATTTTTCTTTTCGAAGTCTGTTTGATGAGGATGAGTATTCAGTTTCATAGATTTTCTTCTTTTCTCCTCGATTGCGGCTACAATATAAATATATATCTATCGAGAAGAAGAAAAAGAAGAAGGAGAAGGAGAAAAACATATAACGTCGCAGTACGAGACAACCCTTTTGTCCACATTAGAAAACGAAGGAAAAGAAGAAAAAAAAACGAGAGGAAATAAGAACGAGTAATGACTGACAGACATATTCCACTAAGAACTTTACCGGTATTTCTACTCAAAGCAACTATATCGATGCCTTGAGCACTGACTTCGCTTTTTTTCCTCTCCCTCTCTCTCTCTCTCTTAATGGTTGATAGAATGATGTATGTTTTTCCTTCTTTCATTGTCATAAATGTGAGTTTTCTTTCTTTTATTTCAAGTAAATTACTTTCTTTTTAAATATTGTTAATTGAAATTGGAACGAGAAGGCATTTTTTGTGTTGTTGTTACTCTGTTAGATTAAATACTCCGATCACCGTTATAAAAACATGATGGTATCGGTAAATCTTATTGAGAGTTGTCTTCAAACGACACTTTGACGACGAAACATTGACCCTATGTGCCTTTCATTATCGTCTCAAATAACTTCGTCGACTAGTCTTAATTCATCAAATAACATCATGGCAACGAATGCCGAAGAAAATGATCTCCTTGTTGCAAAAAATTCCATGCCGGAAGATGATCCAAATGGAAATACATTACATGATGCTCGAGAAATTCGTTGGGGACCACAACATGCCGGTGCAAAATTGCTTGCTAGCCAATATACGAGAGGTATAATTGAGACATAACAGGATGTTGGCATGATTTTGTTTTGTTTAATTATTAAGAAAAACGTATTCAAGAAATCATCTCAATTATTTTCTGTATTATATTAATGATCTATAATTTCTATTTTATTTGTCGATATTTTGATGTTAGAAATTGGTATTTAATCATTCCTTCTGCTTGTAAGTCGATAAATGCAATCGAACCGTAAATCGATTAAACATGTGTTTGTTTAGTATTAGGAATTTTAACTGCTGATTTAGCATCAGGTATTGTTCATTGGGGTGCTGATACGTGGGGTTCAGTTGATATGCCATTTATTGGCCGAAATTTTCTACGTCCATTTCGTGAACATCACATCGATCCAACATCGATCACACGTCATGATTTCATCGAAACTAACGGCGATAATTTTGCTGTTACTGTTCCTTATCTATTCTATATGGCGTATAAATTTACTTATTGGAATGAAATTCAAATTCGACATATTTATAATTTTGAAGTCTACATGTTTCTCTTAGCTATATTTGTTTCAATGACGAATCAAGTAGAATAAAATAGGAATTTATTTTTGAATTTGAACAAAAATTTTCCGATTGAAATTAGTTTCATAAATGGTCGCATACGTATTTCGGTCTGCCATCGTATATCGTTGTTCTACAACGTTATCATATTATTCTCCCTCGAAAACATCACCGATTACATCATGGTAGAACTCAGATTATTGCTTTGTTTTCCTCTATTAAACGTTCTTGTTTTTTTAGTTGTTCCGCATGATACATATTTTTGCAGTAAGCTGAGAAGATGAATTTAATATGCGAAAGGTCATTTGCTTGTTTTTAGTTACAACTGGTTGGCTCAATTGGCCACTTGAAATGCTCAAATTTTGGCCATGGCTCGAATCTATTGTAGAAAAATATACAGGAGCAAAACCACGTACAGACGATTTTGCTTGGGCTCAAAGGACAGAAAAAGTTCATTGCTATTAGCGAAATTTATTCTTTTTTCTCTCCCTCTCTATGTTTCTTTATGTATCAAGTGCGATTATCACTATTGTCACTTTCTTTCTTCTTTTTCTTTTTTGTTACACTTTTTTTTCTCACATATTACGCTATTCTTTCTCTGCTTACTCATTAAAACCTATTTGCTTGCTTATTAACTCTCATTCATCTGTGATGACTATTTGTGTGCAATTTCTAGGAGCAAAACGAAGCAATTGTCGACTGCACACGATTGTCAGATATACATGTCGTAGAAAAAAAAACTATCGTCTGCTTTCCATCATTATGTATCCCATCCTATTCAGTTCTTTCTCTTTCGTTTGCTTATTTGCTTTTTCTCTTGGCTTGATCATCATCTACTTCTTTTTTAAAAGTCTATTGTTGGTTTCGATTCGAAAGAAAATAAAATAACAATAGGAAGAAAAATATTAAAAAAAAAAGCGACAACAATCACAACATTATGATAATTCCTCCTTCAGATAAATATGAGTGTCGAAAATGAATCATGTGTCATTTTTCCCGTCCAACAAATTGTAGCTACATCGATCGGAGCGATGTGTACAGCACTCTTTATGGTACAATAAATTAAAAAAACCTGAATCGAACAAAACTCGTTTTTTTTTAGACACCATTCGATGTTGTTCGAATACGTTTGCAATCACAACAACAACCATTTGCTAAAGGAGATTGTTATGTCTTTCGAAATGGCCTCGGTGATCATATGTGTACATGTTTCAATGGAGCTGAGTCCGTTCCATGGTATAATCGATCGATACCAGGCAAATATCATGGTATGATCGATGCCATGTTTAAAATAACACGCACGGAAGGTCTCCGATCGTTATGGTCGGGTCTTCCGCCGACATTGATCATGTCTCTACCGAATACAGTTATTTATTTTACGAGCTATGAACAATTGAAATGCGTCATGGGCTATCAACGAACGAATACGAATCCATTTGTACCTGGTCTAGCTGGCGGTCTAGCTCGTATATGTGCTGTGATTGTTACAAGTCCGTTAGAATTAATTCGAACAAAGAAAATGTCCGAACAATTGTCCTACAAAGATCTTTTGAAAACATTGAATAATTCCATTGAATCTCATGGATTACGAACACTATGGCGAGGACTTGTGCCAACTCTTTGGAGAGATCTACCGTTTAGTAGTAAGTTCAATTTATGACCGATTTATTCATTTATTTCGTTTGCTTAGTTTTTTATTGGTCGACATACGAACGATTAAAATGTAATCTCGTAAAATCTTTTCGATCTATTTGATGTAACAAAAGAAAACGAATCTTTGTTTAGTATTCATTACGCAAAAATATGATACAGCTCCGACTATCAGTGCATTTTATTCCGGTGCAACGGCTGGTGCTCTTGTGTCAATCATTACTCATCCATTTGATACTGTCAAATCAATTCGACAAGTTCAATTAGGTAAACAACAAATGCAAATATCACAATCGACCATCGAAATTCTAAAGAAAATGCTTCGAGAACAAGGCATACGAAGTTGGTACAAAGGTAATTATATCAAAAAAATAATAATATAAAACCGATGTTTTCGTTTTTAAATATTCGTCTGTTTAGGTTTAGTACCACGTTTATTAAAAGTTTCGCCAGCTTGTGCGATAATGATTTCTACGATTGAATTTTTTCGTCAATATGTATTTAAATAATTCTGTATTTTTCTTTTGGGCATAATAAACTTGTTTTGTTTAAATTCAATCGACGATTGACGGAAAGAAAACGAAATCGATCTTGCAGAGAATTATTACCGTTTATTGAAATCGAGTTGAATGGGGGGTCTGACAAATAAAACGTATTTAAATTGATTGTGATTTTGTCTGTATATATATTTGACATTCGACATTCAGAACAAATCGCAGGTAGGTGTGTGCGTTTGTTAGAAAGTTTTGTTCGCGTTTGATCAGGTCAATGAAAATGTTAATCCAATAACTGACGACGACAGGTGTGTGTGTGTGTGCGTATTCAATCTTCTTTACAGAGTAAAGTATCGAGATTTGTTACAAATTCTTCTCACACGCGACATGAATAATCATAGTCGGACGACGATAATCAAAATTGCCATTATCCTAATTTTCATGCGTACGTTAGTCGTCACGGTTGATACGTGTGTGTGAAAAAGAGACTCGTTTTTACTTTTGTTCTTCATCTGTCACGCTATTAAGATAAATAAATGTCTATGATTATCGCCAAAAACAAGAAGAGAAGAGGATAAATCAAGACACAATAAAAAGCCTCGTCTATGTGTGCACCAGTTGTCATGTCAAACAAATTAAAGCAAATCAATCAAGCAACGTTGATGAGTGACCACCTATTGATAAAAATTCGTTCGGTTTTCTTTTCCTTTGGCAAGCACCAGCAGTGCATCATATATGCGCCAGATTGTTACTTTTAACAAGAAAAAAAAAAGAAAGAAAGAAAGTTAATCTTCATTCGGAATGTATCAATTGATTTCTTTTCTTTTTTTCCTTCTCTCAATCAGGTAATCTTGGTTTGTAATACAAGATGTCGAAAGGAAACAAACGAGAATAAAGAAAAGATCGTTTGTCAGCTAGAAAGCGTGAGCGACATTTTTGAATAATTTAGAAAGTAAGAATAAAAAAAATGAAGAGAAAAAAAGAAAAGAAAAGAGAATTAAACAAGAGTCCGGTCTGTCATATTCATTTGTAATGTTCATTTTTCTTCGAGTCATAATGTTGCGTGTTTTAATCTTTGAAAAAGTTCCAGTCTATTGCCAAATTGCTCGCATACATAAAAATTTTTGTCACCTTCTTTCTTTCTTTTTTTCTTCTTCTTCTTACCACGCACTTCCGCTATCGACTTTTCACACACTGTGATTAGCACACACATACACTAGGATTTTTCTCGTTTTTCTTTTTTTATTACCGTTCTTTTCTAAGTGTCTTCGAAATGAAAATTCATTTTTTTTAATGTCTTCCGGCTGAAGTATATAGATGTGTTTAGTTTGCTATCTTTAATTGCTGACTATAAGTGAAGAAGCAAAATCCTTCAAATACATTGCGTTCACTCATCATCAGCCTTTTTTTTTGAAAGTTTTTTCAAGCACATTTCCGTCTCTACCCAACCTAGCGCACAATATACAACGATGATTGTTATTGTTGTTATTGGGATAATCGTCGAACGGTTAAGTTGAAGCGTTCAATTTTTTTCTTCTTCTTTCTCTGTTACATTTAACTACTCCGACTCGGTCTTTTTCCTCTCCCTCTCTCTCTCTCTCTCGTTTTCTCCTACTTTTTTCTTAAAGTGAGAAATAATGCATCCGTATGTCAACTTAAGTTAAAATACACTTCTCTCTCTCTCTCTCTGTCTTCTTTTTTTATTCAAGATTTTAGACGCCAGAGAAAAATGGCATCAGCCGGCTTCGTCTTCATTTCGAAATCACGAGCTCATTGTTTGCCATTGTGATTAATACTCTTGAAAAACAGAAGTTTTTTTGAGCTTAATATCAACATATCACAATGTCATCATTCGACTCGTTCAATCCAAAAAGTAAGTGTGCATATATACATATCTCTTATTTGAGTTTGATTTTATTTCGTTTTACATATTCTTCTTCGTCTTCTTCGTTTTTTTTTTATTTTATTGAGTGTCGATATAACGATTGAATAGCTATTAGTACTTTTGCAACAGTTGTTACTCATCACAGTGGATGAGGCGAAGCGGCTAGTGTAATTGAATATCGGAGTGCAAGATTTTTATCTCACTAACGAGAGGTATTGAGTAAATCAATAGCAGCAGCAGCCGCATTTGTGCGCGCTCGCGCACGCCTGTCCTATTGATTTAAGACGCGGAAGAATATGTTGACAGATCGATACAATATAAGAAGAAAGAAACGAGACTTTATGGCGTTTGTCAATTTACTTTTGCCACTGCTGCAACGCCGCTACTACGACTCGTATTCGTACGATTGGATGCGAGCTCATACGTACATGTAGTTACGCTTGGTTAACGTTGTGCAATAAAACGGGAACAAGAACAAATCAAGATAGAGACATTAGAGAGTAGCAAAAAATAAGAGAGAAATAGAGAGGCAATGATCGATATCTTGTTTTATTGCAATAATCACTTATCAATGAGAACGAAAGAAAAAATCGAAATAGTAGCAATTGGTGAAAATTATTATCATCACAAGACAACGTTGAAGAGAATATGTATATGCTCCCTTATTTGATTTATTGGCAAGGTTTTTGCTTTTCTATGTTTTAACTAGTTGATGGTCTCGGTTCAGTGCGGCTTGAGTGTTACGAAATATTGACTAATAGAAATGGTGTGATTTACAAAGCCCTGAATACATTGACGTCAACTGATTGGTTGTTAATAGATATATATGCGAGAAAAAGAAAGCGAGAGGAGCATCTTTTCTCTCTCTCTCTCTGTCTCTCTTCTCTCCTGATCACTTTCGTGTATCATATCTATCGCTGTACGTTTTTTTCGTTCTTCGTCGTTGAAGCGCGAAGAAGAAAAAGGATTTGTTAATTGAAAAAAAACGAGAGAGAAGAAGAAGAGAGAGAGAGAAACTAACTGATTCAAGCAACAACAGACAGTCCATTTGAAAAGTGTTTCTTTTTTTCCTCATTTCTTTTTTCTACTTATTTTAAACTCGATCTTCTTTAACTCTCGTTTATTTAATAAAGAAAAAAAAAGAAAGAAAGAACAGAGGAGAAGAAGAAGAAAAAGAAGAAGAAAGAAATGGTCTCGCGTCGTTTAGACAAACTATCAGCAGGTAAATTTCAAATCAATGAACAAAGAAAATAATTAAACAAGACAAAAGAAATGTGCGAAAATTCATTTATTACTTTTGTGTGTCGATGTTCTAGGTCTGGCGTTAAGCAATAAATTCTTGCCTGTACATTGTGTGGTTGCACGTGACGAATGTCCACAACGTATTTTACAAGATGGATTTGTCATTGTTCCAGCTCAAACACGATTTCACGAGATTGTCTCCGTCGTTCTTCGAACGATGGAAGGCGATCTCGGTAAAATTGAACAAGATGAAAGAGCCGATGGTAAGAGGAAACATAAATATTTTACAAGTTTTCTTCTTGATTTAAAAGCAAAGAAAAAGAAAATAATATTCTTTAGAATATTTTCAAGTTGAAAAGACTTCAATCTAATGTTCGCAAATAAATTCTATGAATTCTTTTCTTTTTTTTATTATTTATCAGGTCAAATACTGATAAAAAACTGGAATCCATTACCGATTCCAACTGTAACAGATAATCGAACAGTAACCGTTCAAGAGATTCTTGGCGATCTTATGAATGTTGCCATTCTACAGATTCGAATATCAAAGTAGATTGAATAAAATGCGTTTTTTTTTGTTTCTAGTTTGTGATTTGTTCTATTCTTAAGATATTCGAATAGTAGCGATGATAAACGATCGAATAATTTTTTAATGAAACATTTCATTCCTTTTATTAATGACGAACGAGATAAGCATGAAGTAGGGGTAAAACGAATATTTTTTGCCATTTATCTAATTGTTGTTTTTTGTTAAGCTCGTTAATAAATTATGTGAAGTTATGCATGATGATATCGATGATGATGATGGTAATCAGCAAAATTCACTAACTAAACCGACAACAACAAGTCCTCATGATTATTCAATAGCATCATCAAATTCAAATACAAACGATGGGTAAAATCGAATATTCAAAAATATGTCTTTGTTTCTTTGTAAATCATTTCTCTTATTTCAGTGATAATACACCATTAAATCTTTCAACTAAACCTTATCTACCTATTCCTGACTCAACAAAATCATTTCTTAATTATCCATTTGCTAGTCTATTATCATTAGCACAACAACAATACAGTTCTCTTCCAAATCATCATCATCAGCATCATCACCACAATACATTACCATCATCGTCACCGACGAAAGATTATGCATATAATCGTCGACAACGTGAACGTACAACATTCGATCCACACGAAGAAACACCGAGATTACTTCAAATTTTTACTGATACAAAACATCCGACACGATATCAAATCGCGTCGATTTGTGAAAGTTTAAATGCTTTACCGTGTAGAAAAGGTTCACATTTGAGCTTTTCTTTTCTTCACAAAGTCATTGAATTCGTTTGTTTTCCGTAGGTAAAAAAGCTCTCGAACCGTATAATATTCAATATTGGTTTAAGAATGCTCGAGCAGCTTTAAAACGTAAGAAACGTCGTTTTATAAATTCCGAAAGTGCGCCTGAACATGCTCAACAAGACGATTTTCCTTCTGAATCTATCGAACCAACTCATTCAACAATCAAATGTGAACTTGATTCTTCCGATGAAATTGACGATGATGAAGATGAAGAAGAAAATGATTGTGAAGATAAAACCAAATCAACGAATACAAATAATTATTATTTCAATTATTTACGAGCATTTGATATATCATTAACTGATAATACACAAAAACCTAAAACAAGTCAATCTGAAGAAAGTAACGATGAAGATAATATTAGTTCAATAAGTGAACAAACGCCACCAACACAAATTCTATTTAATTCGAATAAAATTTCCAATAATTTATCGACACCATTCGATTACAATCGTTCGAGACGTAATCGTATATTTATTGATCCAACATCTGAAGTACCGAAATTAGAACAATGGTTCGCCATTGAAACACATCCGGATCATGTTCTTATTGAACGTATTTGTGCGGAATTAAACGAAGGAGAATATCGAACAAAATTTCCTAAACTCGAATCAAAACATATTCGTTTATGGTTTAAAAATCATCGTGCAAAAGTAAAACGTATATGCCGAATTCAAACGCCTTCAACAACGGAAAAATAAAAATGCACAATGTGCAATAAAATAAAAGTTAAATATTTATAAGAAGACTTTTTTTTTTCTTTTCTTTCCATCTGTGATGCTTTCGATTTCTTTTGTTTTCTACTTTTTCCAAAACACTGCTGATAGACATTTCACATATATTATATTCTACCAATACACACATACACATTCACGCATATTAAAACTATACACTCTCTGCGCTGCATATTGTGATTATTTACCTATTCTATACATGTGAATTTTCGTTTTCTTCTTATCTTTGGATAATTTCTTGACTTAGTATATCTCTTAATATTCAGTTCATTTTTTCTTGCTTGTTGTTGTTTTGTTGTTCCTTTTTTTGCTGATGATAACAGAAAATATTTCGCGTATATAAATGTCTTTTTCTTTTTCGTCTATCAGATACATATATATATATATATATACACGTATTTACATATAGAAAAACCGCACACATATGAAAACTTGATCCGATTAACCGGTTCGTTTGTGAAAATTAAATGTTTAATCGATAATGAAATAAAAAAAGAGAAGCGTATTTCTTTTTTTTTTTTTGTCTTCTAATTTTGATCAATAAATCATTTTTGCTCGTGTGAACAAAAGTTTTTATTTAACAAGATCAACAATTAAAACGTTCTTTTTTTTTCTTTTGATTAAACATACATTCGTCAATGACATTTTTGCTATTAAATTTTTATATAAGACCGTAAAGAAATGCTAATAAACATAATCAAAACAGTCTCATTGGACACACTAGTCGTCATCATATCAAATTCTCCAAAGTTCTTATGTTAACGCATTTTATAATCATAGAAAATCATCGAACAAGAAGTTCTCTTTTTCTTATTCATGTTGTCGTTTGAAGACATCTGTTTATGAGTTTCACAACATTCATTGAACAGACAGAATCATACTGAGTTCGTAATTATCATATTATCCCAGCGAAGAAAAAGAAAAGACAATACTGAAACGAATGCGTGCCTATTTTGTCCGTATAAATCAGTTCATCTGATATAGTCAAGTCGCATATTAAGGCAATTACATCTATTTTTCTCTCTTTTTTTGGCTGGAAGAAATAATTTCTGATTATCAAAAAAAAACCTTTTTTTAAAAGTTCTGACGACTAGATTTTTCATCTGTGTACTTTGATTTCTTCGACTGAGCTCATATTCAGATGAGTTATTCACGTAGTTGATGATTTTTCAACACATTTCCTTTCTTTATTGAAAAGCAAAGAGAAACATTTGTTATTCCATATAGAATTAAAAAGAAATATATTTACACCTAGTAATCTTTTTCATTTAAATATGATGACGAAAAAAATACTTTTCTTTCATAGTCTTTAATTATGAACTAGCAGCTTTCACATGTTATTACTGTCAACTACCGATGTTTAGATAAGGAGACAATTTATCCTTTTTATTTTTCTTCATAAAAAAAATTATTTTTTACTAACAGGCAATTTTTATTAGATTCTGGTTTAGTTTGACGTCGCTCACTGACTGCTCTTCATGCGATTACGTGGAAAGAGAAGTGTATTTGAGCAAAAATTTAACCTGACACAAAAGTTGACATGCAGTTTTTGATTTGTATAAATCCTATTAAACACGTCCGTCTTATCTATCGATAAACATTTCGTATTCCAAACATTTCATCAGAGGAAAAAGAGAGCTCGTCATTGACTTAGATAATCTGAAGAAAGACGAGATTTCTTTTCTTCGTTTTTGTTTTTCTTCTGCTTCATCGTTAATCTTCAACTAAACTATTTTCTTGTTAGAAGAGTTAGATTCAAATTATTGAAATGGAAAAATATTTAATGTTATTTACGCATTATCTGCTTGGTTACGTTGGTAAGTCAACCTGAATCTGTACGTGATGAAAGAAGATTAAAGTCAAATGCGATCGTTTTTTTCTAGGCACTGTTATTTGTTCAATTGGACTTGTTCTAGCTCTATGTTCAGTTTACATATTTACACGTCGTCACATGGTAAATTCAAGATTTATCAATATAATTTGACAATGATATCGTTCTTTCTCTTTCGATTTTCTAGCGAAGTGCTGTTTCGACCTATTTAACTGGCTTGAGTTTAAGTGATAGTTGTCTTTTATTTATGGGTCTAATCTTTGCACTCAATGCATCGATACCACCCAATGAACAAAACGAACGATTCTATTCGTCATATATTCATAAACGTATATTTCCATATGTTTATGCTTGTATTATTTGGTTTCAATTTACCAGTGTTTGGATAACAAGTGCGTTTGCTATTGATCGTTGGTTTGCAATTAAATGGCCAATGTTGCATTATACATATAGTTCGAAACGATCTTGGTTAGTTATTTGAAAACAAAAACAAAATTTCAATTGAAATTTTCTTTTTTAATTTAGTTACATTGTTGCCTCTATTTATTGCTTAGGTTTTATATACTCATTACCCCGTTTTTTTGAATATAGAACTGAATTACGTCATGAAACATTTACTGTGTCAGAAAATCAGACAATTAATATTAATTATCTTGTTATTAATAATAAATTACTTAATAGTACAATCTATCAATATACCGTACATCTAAGTATGTCACTTGTTCACAACGAATGATGAATATTGTAATTAAAAAAAAACTGCTTTTTTTGTTTCAGCTTTGTATAGTGTTTTTCAAAGTATTTTACCGCTTCTTATGTTATCGTATTTTAATGTTGAATTAATTCGAAGTGTAAATGCAAGTTCGTTATTTTTAAAACGATGTACGTCAATCTATGAGCAAAGCACTCGTGCAGGTGGCGAATCTAATTCTATACGATACCGCGAAGGTGTGATAACACGTTCTGTAATTTGTCTAATTGCTTTATTCATATTATGTCAAGTTCCGGCATCGATCTTGCATTTTACTTATATGGTCTATCGAAATCACAATTGGTTATATATTTGTTATGATATTTCGAATTTTCTTATATTATTAAATAGTGCCGTAAGATAGGAAAATAAAAATAAAAACAAGCTCCATGGCGCATTTTCTTGTTTTTTATAGGTCAATTTTTTTATATTTACTTGTTTTAATCGAAAATTTCGTCGTGAATTAGCACGTGTTTGTTTTTATTCGAAGAATCGAAGTAATTTTCTACCGACATTAAGTAATCAATCTCTTAAACGAACAAGTTCATATGTCCGTTCTCCTCATCAAAACCAATTCGATGTAAGTATTTTATTTATATTAACAGGAAAATAATATCGGAAGGAAATGATTGAACAACTTGTCTGAAGAATTCATTTCTTTTTTTTTCTGTTTCAGGTCGTTCAAACGGACTCATGGGAATATCAAAAACGTTTTCAAAATGCTTGTATCGATCCATTACGAAAGAAAACATCCGCATCTGAATATAATTTTAATTCGAAATGTCCTCATTCGGGCTCATTAACAAATATTCGTTCGACAGCAAATCCTCAATTGAAATACGGCCGATATTCGGTTTGCGAATTCGATCCTATGAAATCATCGTTCATATCGAATAAACAACGAAAATCAACGAATTTTACGAATAAAAAAATTAAAAATAAACCCAAAGATGTTTACAATCGACGTCATAGTGAACGATATTCGTTCAACCGAAAGAAATATTCAACTTCACATACGACAAATTCATATAAAGCTCGCAGTCAACCGTTACATTATATTATACGTAAACATGAAAACGTACAATCGAATATATCGGGACCATTACCATCAAATCTAACTCGTTCAACAATGACAACTAGCTCGGAAAGTTCATTTCCAAATGAACATAATAAACTTCGACAAACAGTATCTATTAATTTCGATCAATCTGCTCGTTTATATCGTATATGAAAATTTCTCTCTCTTTTTTTTTAAATAAAAAAAATAAACAATATAATAGTTTGATTTTTTAACACTGTGATGTGCCGTTTTTTGTTTCACTTGGTTTGATATCATTCATTACAGATTGAACTAATGTTATTGCAGTTACAAATACACCTAATGCTACATAAAATATAGCGATTGATATCGATAAGATCTTATGCCGAGACGAGATCCAATTTTCTTGTATATGAAAAAATAAACTAAGACCTGAAGAAGAAGAAGAAGAAGAAGAAATCAAGTTGACATAAGTATATATTTTTTTTGTTTTTACCAGGAAAAATAAATATAAAACTAGCTGCTAATGCCCCGAGATAATGAATGGCTAAGGATATATTTGGAAGGAAGACAGCACCTGCTAAAGTGCTAAAAAACCAGAGACATACGATGATAATACGACGTTTTAATGAACTTGTTGGATTCGCAGACATAAATGATTCAATAGCCGTTCTAGCCAAATCAAATATTTATATAATTAGAAAGAGAGCAAAAAAACATGGCTTAATTATTATAAACCTTCCACAATAGATATTCACTGGATAAGCTGCATAAGTTTTTATTGCAACCATACCGACTGCAGTGATAACTGGAGCCTCTGTGACATTATAACTCAGCTAAATTCGAAATAAAAAAAGTAGAAACTGATAAATCCTTTTTTTCTCTTTTCTTACTAGAATATCAGGTTGAATCTTCGTTCCAAACGTTAAATAACCACAAATAGCAACGAAACAATAACTTAGAACTAAAATAATTGTTGATCCCAATGTAGCTTTGATACAGTCACCACGAGATTTGAGAGCAGCAAACGCTGGTACTGCATTAACATGAGCCTAATTATAAAAAGAAAAGTTCAATGAATAGATTCTCCTATTGATTAACTAACTTGATAAGCAAAACAGAGAGTTGGTAGTACTAAGAATACATCAGTCCAAGAATCCGGTCTAAAACGATTCAAAACATTCGATTATCTTCAAATTCATTGTCAACATGAATACCCAGTTACCCAGTTTTAACTTCGACATGTTCTGGTTTTAAAATAAAATATTTAACGGGTACTAAGAAAATAACATAGATAATTGCCAATACGCCGAGCATACTAAATGAAATCCTAATGAGATATATTCTCTTGAATGAATATCTCACCTGGGAATTTGTAGAAATTTCATTGAATTAGCAAAACATAATGGAAAAATGATAACTACTGATGTAATGATAATCATGACGTCACGTCTAAGATACCAATGAGAACAATAATCCTCACCAGCGATTAATGTCAAAACTAATAGAGAAACAAAATTTTAATGAAATAAGGAAAAATGATAAGTAAGTTCTACTTTGATTTAATTGATCACCGATGATGATAAAATAGGTAATACTCAAACCGTATCTAAATAAAAACAACAAAAACTCCCTTGTGATTTACGAGCAAAGAAAAAATAGTTTTCATTTACGAATATAAAATAATACAAATTGATGCTACTTTTTTCCAGAATTTGCCGCATTTTTTCAGAACGAATTCTTCATAGGATGGTGTTGTATGATCTGAGCAAACGAATAGAATAGCATAGGCACCTAAGACAACTAATATCACAGCCTAGAAATCAATTCCAAGAATATAAAAGTGACGCTAAAAAAAAGAAAAAACATACGCCATGAATAATTGAACTAACAGCAATACCACCAGCTTCATCGAATGACTTCGCAATATTCAAAAGGCCAGCCTAGAAAGAATTCGTAGTACTGACGCACTTTCTTGTCATTTATCATAGGTAAATAATTATCTTTGCGTTTTATCACAAGATGAGAAAATGTACTAACTGAATGTGACCTCAATTCGTAATTAAAAACGTTTTTCTTTCACTTACACCTATGGCAGCATTTATAATTAGACCTGATGCCATGATCCATGACATATGTGCTAAATAGAAATGCATATTCTACTGAATAAATTCGATCTTTTTTAAAAATACATACATGTTTTCAAATCATTCGATAGTAATGGAGTTCCTTCCTCTTCCAAATAAGTTAGAATATCCGTCTGTATACTCATATTTTTTATTACAGAACTTATTCAAATGAAGTTTATATAACAAAAGAAAAAAGACACGCAGAAATGAAGGCAATGTTTGATATAATCATATCTATTTATCTATTTCATAGTCAAGCAAACAAACAAAAAGTACTGAGATAAGAAGTAAAAAGTACGTGTTGTGCTTTCATTCTTTTTTGTCTCTCTTCCTTTGTCCTTTAAAAATCTCCGAATGATCCATTATTATTTGTTAAAAATCGATTAAAATCTAATCGTGTTAAGAATATGCCTAAATGTGGTAGAGCATTATGTTTTTGTACCATGCCTAAGATACCAAATAGTAATTTAATTTCATCATTAAAATCTCTTCCATATTGTCTCAAGAGATTTTCATTTTCATCTTGTTTAATTGTTTGACAAAATGAAACACATATGGAAAGAATATTTCTTATCGATTGATAAGCCGTACCTAATAACATAAATGAATGTGTTTGAATATCCGACAAGAATAATTCATGTAAATGTTTGATTTGTTGAAAATCACGGCTCGATTGTATTGAACGAATTAATTGTTGATATTTATATTCGAGCACATCGATTTGTATGTAATATTGAAAATTATCAATGAAAAATGACATCGCATTTCGTAAATGCCATACTAATGAATTTCGATTGATTGTTCGTAGATTTAACCAAAGATTATTCAATTCAATTTGCACATAACGTAGAATAATGAGTAAATGAAAAATATCATTGTAACGTTGTTTACAATTTTCACTGAAAAATGCTTTCATTGGATATTTAACTTTGTATTGAATTGATAGATGAGCCCAGCCCGTTGACCAAATATCGATCGGACCATTGATTTCATTTGTTCGTGAAAGTAAACGATTTGTTGTATTCATATCTTTTTCATTGGTTGGAAAATTAAGTTTTAATTTAAATTTATCAGCATGTGTTAAAATTGTATCGAGTTGTAGATCATTAAGACATTGTTTAAATACTTCATTGACGTCATTTTCAATGGCAATACTTGACTTTTTAAGATTTAATAATAATTGACCTGTTCGTTGAACAAAAAGTGTATAGAGTTCGCCTCGTTCGATTAAATAAAATCCTCGTATTTGTTCGAGTTCTTCAATTAAATGAAAACGATCAACAAATAGATTTCGTAATGTTAACGAAAGATCGATTCGTGCTCGTTCAATAATTCGATCGAATTCGAATAGATTAAAATCTTCGTTCAATGTCAACGCATACAATTGTTGTTGAACAAGTTGATTTTGTTCATCGTAATCAATTGAAATGATTTTTTCATTTTCATCATCATTATTCTTCAATAATAACCATGATTCGCCAATGAAAAGAATTTTTTCAGCTAATTGAAGTGGAATATACGATGGAAGCATATCTGGTATGAGTTGATATTGATTATAGTTCGAAGTTACTTGACTTGTAGGCGTCGTTGGAGTCTAGTGCAAAATTGAGACACTGGTTGAACTCGATATGCGCAAAGATTAACATGAACTTTTATTACCTGCATGCCAGAGAGTCTTTCAGGCGAATGTGCACGACTTGTGACTGTTGACGTCATACGTGATAAACTCGGTGTTGTCAAGCCCATGGCATCGACATTAATATTCGTGTTTAAACCAATGAAAAATTCATTGTGCTCATCATAGATTTGACCTCGAGTGAGGATTGATGTGACTTGTTTAATTAAAATACGATGAGAAGCACATAATAATTTTTTCATTGTTGATGAAAGTATTGTATTTCCATCTAATGTCGAACGACGAATAAGATCAAGTATTTGACAACCACGATAGGAACTTGTTTGAAGAGATGTAACTAAGGCAACAAGTGCAGGAAAGAGATGAAAATAATCAGTTAGTGATGTTAATAAATGAGATAATGTCAACGAAGTATCAATGAGACATTGATGTTCTAATTGACTTAAACATTGAAGATAATTTTGAAGAATTGAACGTAATTCAAATGCGAAACTTAATATGTACAAACCACCTGAAAGTATACGTGAATGAATGAATGAGAGAGAGATTCTTTTGTTTTACTAGTTTTGTTTTTGACAATATTTTGTACGTATTCATCGAGTGTTTGATAATGTCGACCGAGTTGTGTTAATCGATCGAGAATTTCCAGTTCACCCGGATGAACATAGGGCACAGTCGGTTGACGCTAAAATCCAAAGAATTTCATCTATTGATTTCGAAATTTAATAAGTTCTACTTTTTTAAAATGAGGATCATCTTGTTTTAACGTTAACAAACCACTGCAACCGGTTTGTAAAGCTATCAAAGCTTCATGTAAAGCCATTTTTCAAACAAAATAATCGAAAATGACGACTAGACATCATTTATTCGATAGTAGCGATAAACTTGTTATTTGTCAAATTTCTTTAACCAATCGCAAAACGATTTGAAAGAGTCGAACAAAGAAGAATAGTAGTTTGAAATATTTTTCCCCGGAAAAAAGTATGGCCGAGCCACCATCAACAAATGTGACAATTGAACCTTGTCTTGAGCCGAGTGTTTATGAATACACACTCGATGGCGAAAAAACGAAATCGTTAGTACAGAAGATTTTCAATTGAATTCGAAATGCATCATCGTTTGTTTGATTTTAAGAATTCAGTCGATGTCGGATCATTTCACCAAGATTCTCAGTCGAATGGAATTGAATGATTTTCGTTCGGATGATTCAACTGAACAGACATCAACCGAAGACGAACGTCGTCTCGTCAATGGAAATAAAAACACGTTCAATACATTTGTCGATCACATGCGGTAGATGATGTTTTTCATGAAAAATTCGTCTCTTCATTCCTTTCATTTCTCTAGACATGCGTATGTTGAAGTTTGTGGTTTATATGATACCCTTTCCTTAGTTATGAGTACGAAGCCTCAATATTTCAAGTTAATGCCTAATCTTCCCGATGGTGATGATTTACACAATAATGTCAATCGTCAACAACGTGAAATGCAAATTCGACAACAAAATCAAGATACGATGCACAAATCATGGATATCGAAACGAACGAGTGCACGGCAAGCAGCTGATGTTCTTCTACAATCCTACGAACGTTTCATGAAGATTATTAATACAACAAGTGGAAATCTAGAAAATTTTCATGGACATTTGTCGAATTTAAGACAACGATGGAAAATTCGAAAACAAAATCAAACAAATCGATATCTGGGAGATTTATCATTTCGATCAGGTTGAAATTCGAAGTTTTATTTTTCAATTAAATATGTCGCCTTTTTTTTCCTTTTGTAGCTGGTTCATTTTATCCTTTGAAAATGCAATTCGAAGTGACAAAAGCTGACAGTCATAAACGTACACAGAATAATTCCATTGAAGTTCTCATTCCTGAAGATTTACAAGTTCGAGTAGTTTTAAAAATCGATATTGAAACAAGTAGATTTCTTCGAAAGAAAAAACAAATAAACGAAGAGAATTTGTTTTAGAACAAGGTGATGTTCTACTTCGAACGTATTCCACTATGTTAGCCAATGAAACAGTTACGAATTCTCAAGGAAATAATTATGATACAATCCTAGAAAATGCACAACGAACGGTCTTTTTAAAAGAACTTTTCTCTCAAGTAAAAAACATCGATTTGACAAAAAAAAACTGATTGGATTTTGTTTAGCTTTGTAAAGAAGCTTCGGATGTAACGAATATAATTCAACCAACAGTGATGAGAAATTCCATTCGATGTTGGGTAAGAATTTCTTCGAATCAATTGAATTTTAATTTCTTTCTATCGCTCATAGATTCTCTCTGATGTCGTTATGACATTAAGTCTTCTTCGTTCCAGTGAATTCGATCCCACTCTCGAGAATGATTACGTTGTTTCTGTAAGAAAACGTTTTTTTTTCTTTCTCGAATAATTTTCCATCTATTAGGGTGCACATATCGGTCTACTTGAATATTCACTCTGTGCATTATTACGTCAACAATTTCTTCGAAATTTTCACTATTCATCATTGAAACCGAGCACACTGATGTTAGGCGTGCCAGCACTTCGACGTATCGCCGGTGTCAATGGATTCAATTACAATCAATTGAAATCTATCAGCGAAACAAAATCTATTCTGCAAACAATCATCGAACTTGCTCAACATCAAGTCATTCGAGCTCGGTTAGAAGAAAACAAAACAAGAGCGAAAGATTATTTGCAAATTTGATTATTTTAGAATCTTAGATTTGTTGAATACACTCTCATCGAATTGTGATATAACCATGATTGTCAATGTGAGTGCATTTAGTTCGACAACATCGACATACGGACGTGTACATCTATTCGCACCGGGTTATGATGGACTTTGTCGGTGAGTAGAAAAGCAAAGATTTGAAATTATTATTACTTTTTGATGTTGCTGTTGTTATTAGTTGGTCATATATGTTTCAAATTGAAGAATGTCAAGTCAAAATTCAGTATAAATCTCATCTCATCGAATTTCAACATCATGTCGAAGAAGTTCAAAGATTTTTTATTAATCAAGTAGATAGATCTGTCGAACATCGTGTATATTCTCGAATTTATTAACTATAGATTGCTAATTTTAAATTCACAATTGCCTGTGCATTAGCCAAGATCTTTGGCTGGTCACTTGTTGGCAGTACGATGGCACCGACAGTCGATCGACTCAGTGAAATTCAATATAGTGCTCAATTAGATCATCCTAAAACATCAACGTACTACTGCTGCTCTCTTTCTCTCTTTTAAAAAGTTTTTAATTTGATTATTTTTTGTTTTGTTTTTAGTTCAATCGGTGTTCGTATTGGCGATGATTTGCAATTGCAAGTCGCTGTTCGTAAACGTCGTGAATCTCTCGAAGAAACGTCAATGGATGACGATTCGTCAGCCGAACGTTTGAAAGGCGTTCAATACGAACCGATTCAACTCGATGACTATTGCGGAATATCGACATTACACAAGTTCGAAATGTTTATTGCGAATTTAATTCACGAAGAAAAACATCAACAATAAATCTTCTTTTTTCTTTTGTACTAAACACTATTAATAAATAAAAATCTATATTTGTTGGGTATTTTTTTTCTTTCTTTTCACGATTGACTATGAACTAGTGCCATCTTTGACGAAGATCTATATTCGTTCAATTTCGAAAAGTTGTTCGTTTCGTTCTTCTTCGTATTATTATTTTATTCATTCAGATAGATTATTTTTTCGTGTAATAATGATAAACGCAAGTGTAATCTATCACGGTCAACAAATTGCTCTCAATTTGCCCGATAAACTTTCATTAGAACTAATCTATAAAATTCTTCAGCAACAATGTGCACAAACATTCGATTTACGAACACATATTGTTCAATTATTCGATCCGATTATCGGAGAATATTTTGATTTGAACGAGGATGGTTTAAAAACTTGGTTGGATTTGCCAATAAAAGACAAATATCATATGCGTTTACAAATCATTCGAGCAGGTTTCGAACAGGATAATCAAGGTGAAGTGTTCGACAAAATTCAACATGATATCGACACATTGTTTCAGGCTATTGAAAGTAAAACTTTTACTAAATCGACAACAAAAATAAAACAATGACAAATAATTCTTTCTCAAGATCTTCAAACGACTGCTAAAGGTATTCGACAGGATTTTCAAATAGCTGTAGCTAAATATCAACAAAGTCGACAGGAGAAACTTCCAACAACATCACCACCACCACCACCACTGCCGCCACCGCAACTACCGCGATATCCAGCTGAAGACATTCGTTTTAAAAATAAACCGACAGCTCAAACAATTCCACTGGTACCTATTGTTCAGCCAACACCATTAGTTTCGAATGTCTATCAAGACGATGATGATGAGAAAGGAGAAGAGAACATCAACGGCGAAGACGATATTGTTGAAAACGAACCAGAGATTGACATTGAAACTCCGCTATTAAATCCCGGTGAAGATTTTCAAGCAATTGTTTCCATAGCTGTTAATCCATCGTATTTCTTCGTACAAAATACAGTTTATACACATGATCTAGAACAACTTGCTCAAAACATGAAGTAAAAGAAGAAAAAAAAACAAAAACATCTGATTTACTTGCTTTTTTTCTTTGTCTCCAGTGATCATTATTCCCGAACTGGTCCACCAGCAAAATCCTATCGTCCTGCTGAAATGACGTGTTGTGCAGCTCGATATTCAGTCGATAATCGATGGTATCGAGCAAGAATCAAACGCTATAGTTCCGGTAGCTTTTGTTCGTTTGCAATATTAACTGATTTCTCTTTTAATCGATTAGATACAACTGTCGAACTTGTCTATCTCGATTACGGAAATAATGAAGAACGAAATATCGATGAAATACGTCCACTAGATCTTAAATTTGCTCGACTACCAGCTCAAGCAATTTGTGCTGCACTTGAGGTTGTTTTTATTCTTCAAAAACTTTTCAATCATTTTCTTTTCGTTGATTAGTTATTACCAACCAACGGTGATAATAACAGTTCATGGACGAAAAAAGCAAGTTTTAAATTTCATGAAGATACATTAACTAAACCATTGGATGTTCGAATTATTGCTCAACCAACATTAAAATGGTAATTCGAACAGAGAAAAAAAATGAAATCTATTTATTCTTTAGGCCAATGTATTTTGTTCAATTAACAATCGATGAACATACAGTAAGAAGAACGAATTGAAGGCAGATTGGTTTTCTTCGATAGTTTGATTTTCTAAGGATGTAGCTGAAACATTAATTACTCTTCGTCATGCTCGACGTGCGTCACTTGCAGAAATTGTTCAAGTTATTGCACCACGTCTTGATTTAAATGATTATGCATCATATAATCTTCCAAAAGACAGTTCGTTTCACAAAATAAAAACTATTTTCCTTCTCTAACAAAAAAATTTTCTAGTTTTGAAACAAGCTACAAATCAAATTCAACCGCTTCTCAAACAACAATTACAACCGAGTATCAGCAAACCTTCGAACGGAGTATTATCTTCTTCTGTTTTTCCCCCAAAATCTAATTGAATATTTCTCTAGACAAAATCTCGTACAGCAACACTTCCATCGTTGAATCTCAATCTAACCGATAACATCGGTTCATGTACAATCACTTCAATAACTTCGCCATCTCATTTTTTCATTCAATTAACTGAAAAAAATCATTTCGAACAGATCTACAATGGCGTTAATTCGACATATCTCGAACGAATTTCATGCGATCGTATGACTCGTTTGAAAACATTTGCTGTCAATACATTAGGTGTCGCACGAAACAATCGTGATCAACGATTCTATCGTGTACAAATCATCAATCACGATCGTGAACATCGATCACTTCTCGTTCTTTGCTTTGATTTCGGCGAATATATTACCATTCAAGAAACATCGCTCTACGAACTCATACCCGAATATCAAGTCTATCCACCGCAAGCCATCAAATGTTCATTGGGTTTGATACAACCGATCAATGATGATTGGGCACGAGAAGCTATTACTCTTATGAATCGTTTCGTCGGAGGAAAAGGCTATAAAACCTTTCGATTCTATTCACTCAGTGCATCAACACAATCAATTAAGTAATTAAAAAAAACACGAACAACTTTTTGCTTTAACGAATTTGGAAATTTCATTTTAAGACTCACTGATCCACCATTGTCAATAATTCTCTACGATACAAATACATCTCCTAATTCTATCAACGAACAATTCGTCGACCGTAAATTAGCTACAGCTGATTCGACATATTACGATTATATTCGTATTGCAAACGATGCGTTAAACGACATCAATGGATTTAAAAACCAACGCATTCGTCAATATATTGAATCTCAACAAAAGTTCACTCAACCACCAATCGTCTCGACGAATAATCATTCGACATTCATCGAACGAAACACAATCGATATTCGTTATGATCAACCGCAAAAAATACAAACCATCAAACCAACTAATGTCGAACCATTGCCTCTTCCTGAAGATGATGGTGAATTGCAAAAGAAAGCCAATAATATTTGAAGACTAGATCGATTTTCGTTTCTAGAAAATCTACCCTATTGTCCACCGGTAATCGAGCCGGAAGTCAAACATTGGTATGCCGTCGAAGTCACTCATGTCAAATCAGCTGGAGAATTCTTTATTCGATATCCATTTGGTATCGAAAATTCACTTGGACAAGGAGTTGAACGTTAGTAATCGTTCATTTTCTTCTTTAAAAAAAAACATATTATCATCTTTAGCCGCTCCTTATCCCGAAGAATTCGAGCCTAATCAAATGCTCAATGATCTCCATCGAAAAATGGCGTAAGTAAAAAATTTTAACCTTCAAAAAGCATTTCGACAGGATTTCAATAGAGATTTGTACGCCACTGAACAACGTCGTGGCATAACAACAGCTACGTCGTACACTCGTGGTCAAATGGTTGCTGTTCGTTATCAATCTCAATGGTATCGTGCACGAGTTCTTGAATTTAAACCGGCAACGAACTTTGCTTGGGTACAATTTGTTGATCAAGGTGAAATACGTGAATTGGGCACGAATACAATGCGACCATTGCATTCGAAGTTTCTTGATTTGCCTTTACAAGCTTATCTTTGTCGTTTGGATGGTTTCGATGTTGAACATCCGTGGACTATGCAAGATAAAGATCTTTTTAAAAAGAAAATACGTGATAAGATTATCTATGCACGAAAAACTCGAGGTAAATATTGTCGAATTATTAACAACGAACATTCTATTCGTTTGTGTAGAACCGAATTTTGTTCAATTGGTTGAATTTGTCGATGGTGAAGCTGTTTCATTCGATTCCTATTGGAATACACTTCATCATTCGACAAAATCTTCGGATACACCAACAAAATCCTTTCAACGACCGCCAATCCGTCAATCACAACCAGCGTACATTCCTGAAGTACAACCACCTGTTCGAAATATTCAGCCGATTCTACCTGGTATTGTTAATTATGGTAGCGGTTCTGAATACAGTCAATCATCATCAATGTATCCCAAATCATCAACTATGAAAAAATCCAGTGGAGTTACAATTCCACCACCACCACTAACAACAACAACATCGTCAAATCGACAGCCCATGCAATTCATTTCAGCTGGTTTCAAACAGCCAGTTGAATATGCTCATCTATCGCCTAGCGAGCAATTGGCACAAGTTCAACAACAAGAAAGTCATCGTATTCAACCGACTACTGGCGGTTATTCGATTAATAAATATTTTCGTCAACCACAATAAAAAAAACAGACATTTTTTTGTGTTCATAGTATTTTTCAGTGTTCAACAAAAAAAACAAACTTTTGTTAACTTTTCTTGGTCTAAACCAGAATAAATCTAAAGTGCATTTTTGAAAAAAGTTCAACAACTGTATTGCAACGACATCTTTCGACACCAATGAGAAAACAGAACAAATGAAACAAATTCACCTTTTATTTCTCTTCTTCAATTGTTTGTTTGTTTGTGTCAAAGGCATAGAGCGTTGTTTTCGACAGTTGATATCAATCGAAAAATGTTATCTCTACTTGAAGTGAAAAGCAAAGTAACTAAATTAAATCGAATTTCGAGAATTGAAAAAATCAAACAATGCATTTCTTTTCGTCATTGTCTTCGTAGTTCGGTGCTGAATTTCGTCGATTTGAACTCGATAGAAAAAATCCAATAAAATTCGATGATTTCCATAAATTAATCGAAGAATTACATGGTCTCGAACAGATTCCATTTCATATAACATATTTAGATAAAGATGGTGAACTTCTATCGATCAATAACGATACAATTATTGAACATATTCTACGTGTTAATACGGGTTTATTGAGAATATTTATTCAACGAAAAGGTGAATCATATCAATATATAACGGATTCGTTACGAAAGAAAAAGAAAATATCCGATCAATTATCGTCACTTATACATCCATCATCGGAGAAAAACGTTCATTCACCACAGAGAAATATTGAAATACAACCAGATTTTCGTCTTGTTTCGTCGATTATCGATGTCGGTATTTTACCTGTTACCTATCGACGTGTTAAATTACATCGTTATAAAGAAAGTAAACCGTTAGGCTTTTACATACGTGACGGTGTCGCAATTAAATATGGACCAAATGGAGTTGAAAATGTGCCAGGTGTATTTATTTCACGACTTCTTGCTGGTGGTCTCGCTGAATCAACTGGTTTGTTATCGGTTGGCGATGAAATTATTGAAGTTAACGGCATTGAAGTCAGTGGAAAAACTTTAGATCAAGTTACGGATATGATGGTTGCCAATAGTCATAATTTAATTATCACTGTTCGACCACAAAATGATACATTTAATTTAAAACCAACAATATCATCATCAACATTACCACGACAAAGTTCAGGTACATCTCAACCAATGAATGGATCTCAATTACACAATGGTTTAAGTGATGATGAGGACGGTGAACTTTCTCGTTCTCATAATACTAATAATAACAATACGACATATAATGATTCTCATTTGCAAAAGACACCGTCCGTGTTAAAATTATGAATCTCTTTTTCTTTGTAGCCGTTGTTTACTCTACTTCTACTCCTTCTTCTTCTTCTTCTGCTGCTGCTGCAATGTACACACACATTCCAAAAAACGAATCAATTTCTTTTCTTTTCGGTCTATCTTAATTGTCAAGCACCATTCATTCTATCTTTCTATTTACTTCGTTCTTTATGTGTATATATATATAATTAATATTGATACGTGTATGAGTATGTTTGTCTTTTTAAACATTCTTGATGGATGAGATCAAACGAACTTCTTCTCTCTCTCTTTTTTTTGATATTACATAAAGAATAGTTGGATATTTAGAAACTTAAACACTTAATCTTGAATATAAAAAAAATTCAGTTTTGCACACAGATGGGGCAGAAAAACGATAGGAATGAAGTGATTTATTTCAATAAAATTCAAACATGGTTACTCATTTTTTTACAAACAACAGAGGATTAGCGAAAGAAAAAAAAGCGTCTAGATAAATTAAACATGTTCAACTTTATTATCTTCTGATTGCCGTTGTGATTGGGTATTGTCCGTTGCCAGAGTATGTTTTAATTCAAGTAACGGTTCTTCAGGTCTAACAGCTCGTTGAAGTCGCTAGAAAAGAACAAATATTAACAAATCGATCTCAATGAAATATCGTACTTCATCAAATGTATGTCCTGGTGTTATAATTATTTTATAAATAGCATAACCTGGAATGCATAATATTGGCAGAAAAACCATCAAATACGAGATGATTTTCACACTCAATGGTAAATCATCGAATTCATATCGTTTCACTCGAGTTTTACCAGTAAGAAAGTTTTCCATGGCATAATAGAATATGACCTAGAAAATGAAAAGAAAATATTCTTGTTTGTTTGTTTGTTTGTTCGGATTTTTCGTCCTACCAAAAGAAATAATGGACTGATTAAATACCAAATTATTCTCCAGAATAATGATGGTCTCGAACCAATCATAGCTTTAATATCGAATGAAAATCGATTGACGCCTAGAAAAGAATCAACATATTCTATTGTTTCGAAGTGTTGAAATTTGATTCAATCAAACCGTAAAACCATGAGACAGCTACACATTCGATTAAAACCACCAGAAGTAATGCAGGAGAAACAGAAATTTCACTCATTAAAGTGACAATATAATCTCCGCCTTGACTACATGTTGGTAATGCTCCTAGATAACAAATAATCAGCACACCAAGAACGAATAATGGCCGACGACGAGCGAATAACTCCGGAAATTCATCGCATAAACCGGTTATAATCGATTCGAGACCGGCAAACTAAATTCAACAGTTTTTTTTGCCTGTTTTGAGAATAAATCAAATCCTCTTACAGTACTATCTATTCCAAGAGTAATAACCATGAAAAAGAAAAGTATTGCCCATAAAGTTGACCAATTCATCAATGCAATCGTATGTGGATAAACAATAAATACCAATTCGGTTCCTGAGTAATTTTATTGAAAAAAAACAAGATCTCCATAAAAAAAGAGAACATTTTTACCTTTATCTTTAATTACTTCTTCGATTGTTTGTTTCGAAACAAAAGCCATATGACCAAGTGTAGAGAAAACGACAAAACCTGAAAGAATCGACGTTGCACAATTGATCGTACTTGTTACTAATGCATCTCTAGAAATCAAAATTTAGTAAAAAATTTTCTCATTGAAAACTACCGATAGCAATTATTATGAAATTTATTGTAAGATGACAAAGCTAAGAGTACACCAAAACCAGGTCCTAATGAAAAGAATATTTGTGTAGCTGCTGCATTCCAAATCTACAATTTCAAAAACGAAAACTACATTCTTTCAGTTTGTTCACCGGGATTAAGTTTACTCGAATGTCCGATAATAAAGTCATATTCGGTTGGAGATAATACTGTATTCCCATCGATGAACCGGACAGAGTTATGCCACGAATGAGAAGAATAAATAGAACAATATACGGTGCTGTTGCTGTTACCCATACGGCCTATGACGAATCAATGATAGAATAAAGCAAATGAAGAATTTTAAATTGATCACAAACTTTGCCAGCACTTTTAATTCCTTTCCAAAGTGCGAAATAAACGAAGACAAATACGCCCAGAAGACTAAGCGCCAATTCCCATTTGATCTTTCCTAAATTTTCGAATCCGGTTTTGTCAGTGAGCTCTTGCAAATGCAGACTAAAATATTCTTCTGTCGAATAGAACCATTGACTACAATTTTTAGCAACTATCGAACTAAGATTTGCTCGATTGTTTGGATATTCTTTGACATCTGCTGCAACACAACAGGGCGTATTCCATGAATTCGTACAATCTTTCCATGGTAAATCACCGACAATGCCATGAAATGAACTGAATAGATAATAAACTGCCCATGAAATGATTGTATTGTAGAACATCGCAGTCATGAAATTGATTAGAACCGTCGCCCAACCGATACCTTTGACGATTGGACAGACCTATGAGATATATTTTCGACAGATGAATGATTCGTTGACGATTATGAACTTACATGTTTCCAGACAGTAAATATACCCGATCGATGATATTGACCAAGTGCAAGTTCCATACTATTGAACAAAACAAATTTTTAGAAAATCATGAACATCAATTGCGCAAACATCCTACTAGAATAATGGTAAACCACCGAAGATCAAAAGTGTGAAATACGGAATAAAAAAAGCTCCACCTCCATTCTGACAAACCGTCGTTGGAAAACGCCAGACATTGCCCAAATCAACAGCATAGCCAATGACGGCTAAGAGAAATTCGATTTTATGATCCCATGATTCTCTTGGCACGGTGACTTGTTGAATGGCTGGTTTCCATGAAACAGGTAGTTCAATACTTGTTTCGATTGTTTGCAATTCCATTGTCGAATGAATTGAATTTTCATTTCCATTTTCACTACAAACAATTTTCAAATTCGATGATGTCAAATGAATTCGTTCGTCATTATTCGTTCGTTCCTCGCCGCTGAATGTTGCTTTTCGTTTGCTTAGATTTTTTAATTGTTGTAAATGATAACCTAATTCAGCATTCGTCGAACTCAACGAACGAACCGGTACTTTCGATTTCGTTTTCGATTGATTCAACGAAGGTGTTTCAGGTAATGTTTGATAGTTGAATCCGCTCGATGATTCTCGTGCTAATGGTGCTTGAACACTTCGGCTAATATCCTCATCGGATGCATGGCGATGAATATTCGAATCAATGCCTAATGCTGTTGATGTATTGCTTGCTGATGAAGTTTTTTTATTCGATATTCCTGGTGACGACGGTGACGAACTCATGATCCAAAAGAATTTCTATGCAGACAATCGAATGATCAGTATTTTTTTCTCGAAGCCAAATATATAAATATGTTTTTTTTCTTATTTGTTATAACTGAACCGAAAGAAATGAATTTCTTTTTTTGTTGCTTTTCAAGCCATGTCCTCTCACTCGGATTAGATGTTGTTAGTAATTAACATTTGTTGTCTCTTCAGTCTCCTCGTTTATATTCTAGTTGTCAGTGAAGCGAAGTGATTTGCCTTTTTGATTAGACAGTCAGATTTGTCTTCGTCTTCTTCTTTGTCTTATTTTAATAGGAAAATGAGAGATGCAAAAAAGAAACTCGACGTGTGTGTGTGTGTGTGATTTGATATCATTTCATGTCCATCTCTTAACCTTGAATCAAAATGGAAAAACATATTTGACAAAACTCATTTTCCCTTGATGAAACCCAACGATATGACTTCGCTTGTCAATCATCATCGGTTTCAAATTTCTCAGCAAATTTGATGCTCAATTTGTCTATTGTTGAATGTAACTAATCTTTTAATAACATCATTTCGTGACATAAGAAAGATAATAAGATGAAAAACAAAATTAACAATATAAATATCGATCACATTCAATTTATTGATCAATCATTCATTTAAAATATTCTTCTTTGAGAACTCAAAAGGTAATAATTGACGTAGACTGTTTTTTCTTCTTCTTGTTCTTATTTTTTTGCGTGCAAGAACAAAGCTTTTTCAACATGCAATCAATGAGATATGTAATCATCGAAGAATACTGCTACCTTTGCCCTCACAACTCCCCATTTGATCATAACTATCATACTCGGTATCTTGTTTTTTACTCCAAGTAGATCAATCAATATGTGGCAATCATCCCAATATGTCTACTTGTTAGTTTTAACAATTTTGATTCTTTCTTCTAGTAAGAAAACGAAATTATTCAATAATTGTATTTTTTGTTTTGTTTTAATTAGATCTTATTCAATGTCAAAAAAGTGAAAAATTCAATACAGTTCAACATGATAAACGATCGTTGAGAAATATCGATTATATCAACATGTGCATATTTCGAAAGACACGTTTATGTGATTGTAAGATTTTTTCGAAAAACAACTAACGAAATTATTTATTTTTTCTTCAATTTTTTGAAGTTCTTCGTGAACTGGGTCATATTGGATTGGATGTTCGCAGGTAGATGCTTCGTTAATTATTTGAAATCATTTTGCTTGATTTATCGTTTGTATAGAGAAGATCGAGGCTTACCGAAACGCAAGCCCAATCACTTTTACAGTAATTGGTAGAAATAACCTTTCAAAATGCCCAAAAATTTCAAGTCAATCGTCATCATTTTAATTTTTCTTTTCGAAATAAATATATTCACGTCAGCAAAGAGAAAGCAAAAGAACAGAACGTCTATATGACTCAGATCGATTGATAAGTCAGAGCAAAAAAAAAATCAATCAAGGTTGAAAACTTATTCATTCGTTTCGATATCATGGGGAATGAGAGTAGTAGTAATACTACGAAATCAACGCGTATTTCGAATTTAACTGCTGTCACACGGCCGAGTGAGAGTCCAGTTACTAATAAAGAAGATGTGATTTTAATCTGGTTGGATAAATCCATCGATAAAATTCGAACAACTCTTCGAGATCTAACAAATTATGTTTCCTTATACACGGAATTCGAACCTTGTCAAACCTATATTCAATCGATAACAACCGAACGAATATTTTTAATTATATCCGGAAGTTATGCAGAATTATATTTAGATCAATTACACGATTTAGTATCGATCGATTCAATATTTATCTTTTGCATGAATTTAGATAAATATAAAACACAATATTTAAATTCTGAGAAATATTCGAAAATTATTGGCATATTTAATAATGAATCGAATTTGATTGAATCAATTCGACAGGAATTAAATGATCTACATAAACAATTAGCAACATTTAGTTTGTATAAAAATGAAAAATTAACGCGAAATCTTCGCGATGAATCGGCATCGTTTCTTTGGTTTCAATTGTTCAAAGATATTCTCCTTCAAATGCCTCATTCTGAACAAGCCAAAAACGATATGATCGATCAATGTAAATATTTCTATCGTGGTAATCACGATGAACTTCATCTCATTCAACAATTCGAACAAACCTACATTGAATCGGACACAATTCATTGGTACACGAAACAATGTTTTCTCTATCGATTATGTAACAAAGCTCTTCGAACTGAAGACATTGAATTACTCTATCTATTTCGATATTACATTCAAGATTTATGTAAACGATTAGCTGTTGAATATGAAACGTATAAAGTTCGATTACGAGATCGACCAATCATTGAAGTCTATCGAGGTTTGAAATTGACAAAAGATGAAATCGAAAAGTATCAATTGCATATTGGTTCGTTGATTTCAACGAATGGTTTTTTATCGACAAGTCAAAATGATCAATTAGCTATTGAATTTGCTTTGAAAAAATCGAAACGAATCGATGTCTTGCCAACATTGTTCATCATCGAAGCTGATGTTCGAACGGAACATGCTGTTTTTGCTGATATATCATCATTGAGTGTCTATCCTGACGAAGAAGAAATTCTCTTCGATATCGGTTGTGCATTTCGAATCAATGACGTCAATTTCGATAGTGAAAAAAGTCTTTGGATCGTTAAAATGAAATTAGTCGATGAAGGTCGACAAATGATTGAAAAATTCATTGAAATCAATCGAAAAGAAATGGAAAAAGGCAATATATTTCTTATTTTTGGTTTACTATTAACCGAAATGGGACAATATGATCAAGCACAAATCTATTTCGAAAATTTACTTTCATCAAAAACGATCGATGATCTCCTATCGATCTATACAAATCTCGGACAAGTTAAATACTACAAAGGTCTCTATGATGAAGCATTGAAAGATTTTCTCTATGCTCGTGAATTCTATGAGAAATCAGATAAGAAAAATGATATTGATCTAGCTCGAATAACCAATAATCTCGGTTTAGTCTATATGGAACAAAAAAATTATGATCTTGCATTCAATCATTTTGTTAACGTTATTAAAATGTCTGAAACACGATCCGATATCGATCCCATATTAATAGCAACGACAAACAACGCCATTGGAATTATTTTTAGTTATAAACATGATTACAAACAATCATTAGATTATCTTCTATTAGCTCGAAAACTTTACGAAGAACATCTACCAACAATTGATCATCATCTCATAGCAATGAATTATAATCGAATAGGTCTGACGTATTACTATCTCAAAGACTATCGACAATCATTAGATTTCTGTTCGAAAGCGTATTCTATTCGAGAAAAAATCCTACCCAATCATCATTCTGATCTTGGCGATAGTTGTAATAATCTCGGACTGATTTATCAACAATTATTCGAATATAAACGTTCGTTGGAATATTTTCAACGAGCTTTGAAAATCTACGAAAATCATTCGAATAAAAAAACGAATTGTATTCTTTGCTGGAATAATATCGGACTTTTATATCGTGATCAAAATGAATTCGATCAAGCGATTGCTTCGTATCTCAAAGCATTGGAATATCAAGATGAATTAGCGTATACATACGCGAATTTAGGCGATGTTTACGAAATGAAAGGTAATAATGAACAAGCAGTAAAATCGTACAAACAATCACTTGACAATTATGAAAATGATTCAATTAAATTCGTTGAAATTTCAATGAAAATAGCAAATATCTATTATAAAGTTACTGATTATTCAATGGCTTTAGAATATTATCAAAAAAGTCTTGCTCGAAGTGAGAAATCGACGCCTGACGTACTGGCAAATCTTTGTTTTGCACTTGGATTAATCTATCATCAGCAGAAAAATTTTAATGCTGCATTGGATTTTTATAAACGTTGTTTTACTCTTCGAAAACAATTTTCTGAAATTGAAAATCTCGATTTTGCTTGGCTATACAATAATATCGGTTGTCTCTACGATGAAATCGGTGATCTCTCACAAGCATTAAAATATCAAGAGAAAGCCTATCAAATTCGTAAACAATATTTACCATCGACTCATCTCGATCTTGCTGTTAGTTTAATAAATCTCGGTCGTATCCATCAAACAATTGCTCATCAAACAAATCTCAATCCATCTGAACTCAATCAAGCATTCGAATGCTATAAGAATGCGTTTCATATTCGACGAAAATCACTCGATAACGATCATGCTGATTTAGCCTTGGCTTATTTTAATCTTGCTTTAATTCATTACGATCAAAAAGAATATGAACAAGCGTTTGTTGAAATACAAAAAACATTAAATATTCAAAAGAAATCATTCTCAATTGATCATTTCGATGTTCAACAATCAATTAAATTGGAAAAACAGATTAGACAAATGCTGGATTATCAAAAAAATAAATCGAATCTTGTGAATTAAGACAATGTCGTTTTCAATTGTTCGTCGACTGATTGACCTGTGACACGTGTACTTGCTGACCCTTTGAAAATAAAACGTTGTTTTTGTTCTCTTTTTCTTTTTTTTTGGCTAAATAAAAACAACTGACCACCTAAAATTTCTGGACCAGTTTGTCCTGATATGTAACTATCCGGTTGACCATGAGTGCCTGCTTGAGGTGGCAGACTTTGGTCTTCTCGTTTGTCGACTTTTTCTTTGCCGAGATGTTGTTCACCGGCATTATATCCAACTAATTAGAAACGAAGCAATACAAAAAGAAAATTAATTTCTTCTTCACGTGAAATATGCAATCTACTTGGATGTTGTAAGTCACTTTTTGTATTCGACATTTGTTTTTAATCTGCAAGTACAATAGATTTACACATAGAGAGTGAGAGACTTGTTTTTTATCTTTAAAATGATAAAAAATAAAAAACAAAACGCATAAAAGGGGGTAAGACACTAAAATATATAGAATATCACGAAAATGGAAAATAAAGAAATTGATATGTAGTGATATGATATGAGATAATGAAAGAGATTATCTATTGCGGCCAAATACGATTGAATGCTTCGATAAATTTATCATAAATCATAAACGTAATGGCAACATCAGCACAGCAACGACCAAGTCGTGGTACTGTACCTTTGTAGAATGCTAATGGGCCTTCATTTTTCATAATCTTGATTGCACAATCTAATGTATTTTTATATTTCGATGCTTCGAGACTTTGCATACGTGTTTTAATAACATCGAGTGGTGTATTACCGAAAACACTCGCTGCACCTGCAGTTAAACCAAAAATACCCGTAATAATAACGGGTACGGGATCTTTAGGTCCCTTATTAGTAAACTTTCGATAGTATTCTTTCAATGTTTCCATAACAAAAAAGCGAATGGCTTGATTCGAACCTTGTTTGAGCATAGTTGCTGTTATGCCTTGATATGTTCCACGTAGACCTTCAGTTCGAACGATCTCTCGTAGGCCATGAAAGAAACCATGATAGTTCGGTTTAGCTAAATTTTGATCATGAATGAATTTCACTTTGACAGTTTCCATTGGTGTTACAATGAGAATGGCTTCAGCAAACTAAAGAAGAAAAAAAAATATTCATTTTGTTTTAAAGAAAAAGATTTCCTTTTTTTAACATACACCGGCGCCGAGACCGCAGAGAAGACGAGTCTTTGAATTTAATTGACCATGTTCATCGACAGCGTATTTTTTCAATTCTTCAAATGCACCGAAACTTGACACGGAAATTAGCAAAAAGAAAAGATTGTTTTTAAGAAACGACAACACGACATGTTTCTTTTTTCCTACCGAACGGCACTTTTCGGTATGGATCCATAGAGAAGTACACTCAAGCCTCGGTAAAGACCGAAGAAACCTTTCGTATCTACCGTTTTCTTGACACAATCAATAACTCCTGTGTACTTTCTCGGTTCACCTCGTCTACTCGAACCTTCATCTAATTGCAATTGTGTTTTAACAAATTCTGTTGGGAATGTAATACAAATTTCTATTGCACCCGTAATACCACCTGAAAAACAAACAAACAAATTGTCATTTGTTTTTCTCTTTGAGCTATCGATTTTCTACCAGCTATGACTCCACGTAAACCACCGGTTGTTGTTGCACCTGCAGCTGCATTTATTTCGCGACGTTGCATAGAAGTTATTCGAATTGAAATAAAAATGACCACGAAAATACGATCAATGACGTTGTTATGTTATTTTGATGTTGTTGTTTTCCTTTTCTTTCTGATTCATTCATTCGTTCTCTTCTTCTTTTTGCATTGAAAAACTATCTTTATTGGTTAATCACTGAACATGATGGCGCTCGAATCCGATGCTAAACATGCATGATGATATTTCAATTATATATTTCAAGGCCGATTATTTAACTAGCACAAAAGAGGCCAACATATTTCTGTTGTTATTTCGACCCCTTGCAGATAGAAAAAAAAAGCAAATATTAAAACGAGTATTTTCTTTTCCCAATTGTAATGATTAAATGATGTCCTTGGGTAAACGAGAAAAGCTGCTCAACTATATTATTTACGAACAGCAAGAAAACGAGATGCCGAAAGGAAGGTTTTCTTTTCTTTCTCGCTCTCTTTTTTTCATGATGAACAGCGGTTTGTTTGTTAGCAGAAATATCTCAAAAAGAAAATGCAAAAATATCGAATAGAGAAAGAGGGTGAGAAGGAGAAAAAAAACGGAGAAAAGAAAAACTCAACCGGTGACTATTGACTGACATTATTGTTTTCCTTAAACATATAAGTAGACAATAATAAAAAAGAAAAACAGAATGTTTATCTATGCTTATTGTTGGTTAATTGGTGAGTTGAATAATTTACGAAATTTCATTTTACTTTTTTGATTTTAATTTCAATAGTAAACATTTGTCTGAGTACAATTTCGACTCAAGATAATAATCCACTTTCAATTGACAATGAACCCGAAGAAAAAGTTATTTTATATATTGATACAGCACCAAAAAATGCCATCAGTGCTAAATCAACTGCAGATTCGTTTGCTTGTCACGAATGTACTGACTGCAATCAGCAAGCCGAAGTGACTGTTCGATCATGTCGATCAGATATAGCAATGTGCTATGTATAATAAATTCGACAAAAAAAAAAGAAACTCTGATAAATCTTTTCTCTTTTTTTAGACAAGTAAAAAACGAATGAATAAAACTCATGAAATTATCAATCGAGGTTGTTCGGCATCACCATATCAATGTACGGTTCCCGATGATTACTCGACAAATATTTTTGATACTGTAACGTGTTGTACAAGTACACAATGTAATCAAAGTATTCGATTACAAGCTTGGATCGGTGTTTTTCTATTTCATTTATGTTTCTTGATAATTAATCTCTAAGGATCAAATGAACAATGGTTCTTTTCCTATTCTTTTCACGTATTTATTAGAATAATTACACAAAAGTTACGTTTTTGTTTAAATATATATATATATGTACGTCAAAAAAAGATTGTCTATCTTTCTTTCTTCGTGTTTTTCATTATTCATGCGAATCGATTGCAGTATTTTTTCACGATGTAATCGTTTTAAATCTTTGAGGATTAATCAAAAGCCATGAACTACACAGGAAAGGAAAAAAAAGATTCAAGGAAAAAGATCGATTTTCTTTTGTATGTAATACGAGGCCAAACCTTGAGTAATTCATTCATTTCCGATTACTTAGAAATCTTCGTTATATATTAAACGGAAGTGACAAATGTTCGAATGGATGACTTCTTCAATTATTTGATAGTAATTGTTAATGATCATAAGCTCATCTAACTAAGAAAACGAAATTTACTTGTTTGTCAGCTCGTTGAATCTCATGAGAATCGTTTCATGAATTAAGCCGGAACACATCTAAAAAAAAAACTTGCTAAATTCTATTTTTAACAAATAAATATAATTGAAAAATATCTCTGTAGAGTTCTTATATGTTTACTTGTTATGACGAGCGTATTTATTTGATTAAAAAGCACATAAAAAATGGTTATAGTTTTTAGAAAGTTTTCTTTTTCATTTTTCTTTATTACAGCAACAACAATCAAATGATGATAATAACAAAGAAAACAATTCTTCATCCTAAGATAATTCTACAAGACATGAGCAGTGTGTGTGTGTGTGTGTGTGTCATATGTTGTTATTTCATGTAATTTCAAAATTACTCGTATAATATGCATAAATACATAAAATCAAGTCAATCAAAAATTTTAAAAAAGCAATGGTACAGATGTTAAAAACTCGTCGAACATTTTGCAAAAGTAAATTATGTCGGAAACATACTCTTCATCGTATTACTCAGTACAAGAAAGGTCGAGACAGTATGCATCGACAAGGAAGACGTCGTTACAATATTAAACAACAGAGTTACGGTGGACAAACAAGACCAATCTTTCGAAAGAAAGCTAAAACAACAAAGAAAATAGTTCTACGTTTGGAATGTAACGAATGTCATTACAAACATCATTTAGCTCTTAAACGAGCGAAATGTTTTCAATTGATCAGTGAAAAAACAAAAAAAGACGACAAGATCACTTCATGGTAATAATCCATTGGTATTCTATGATTATTTTCATTTCGTTCTTTGTTATTTTATTAAATAAACAATAAGACAATTAGATCTTTTCAAGTACATCTCTATAAACAATGAGTATTATTTCACCTTCAGATGATATGAATATGGCATCCATCAATACGAAGGTCTGGATAAAGATCAATTTGCTCAGGAGATTAATTTCTTTTTTTTTTGCTGTTGTATCCTTCTATTTATTGATCAGATTGGTGAAAGCTATATGTAAATGATCACTGTGCTTATTGAAGAAGAAAAAAAGAAAAGAAGATTATTCCTACACACATATGGTCACACGCGAAATTCGATGAATAAGATGATACAAGCAAGGGAAAATAAGATAGACTACAAACATGTATGTTTAGGAAAAAGAAGAGAAGAGAAAGATCAATATTCAGGACAAAGAGAAATGTCATTGAGCGACTGAAACAAACGATTAATTTCACCGAGTTTATCGTTGTGCGTAGGTTTTCATTAGAGATCAGTGAAATGATGTTGTTGTTGTTGTTGTTGTTGTTGTTGTTGGGATGAATAATTGAATTGATTTTGTGGATAATAGGTTGGTGACCATGGCTGAGATGAAGTTCGCGTATGAGATTCGGCAATACCTTCACGAATACTCGGTTCAATATTGAGATTGATCTGTTTTCGACCATCGATACTTGCACGTGGTGATTGACCTAAAAGAAGTCATTTGAAATTCAAATCTTCGTTTTTTGTTTTTTTTTGTTGTTGTTTACTATCACTATTATTCCAATTTCCAAATCCTTTTGGTTTGGCATTGAAATCGCCGTATCTCGGTCCAGTTTGCATCGGTATTGGCGATACAATCGAGATTGGCGATGGACTTTGAATACCACGTACTGGTGAATTACTAGGTCCTTCGCTATCCGACCATGATGGTGCACGTTGACCCCACGGTTTTGCTGTTGCTCCTACGTAAGGCGATGACGGAGCTGGATAAACGGGCTTTTTCACATTGTTTTCATCGATAACCCATTTGTCTGCACGAGCTTTACGTTTTTGAAATAAAGCTGCACCTTTGCCGAGATTAAAATTCAAATCGGCAGCAAGATTCATCGATACTTGTGGAGGTACATTTGTATGCGTCACATGTTCTTGCATATGAATTTGTTTGAATTCTTCGGGCGCACCGACATATCTCAATGGATTGATATATTGTGCTTCTTCGAGACTATTTTTCACACAATTAGGTATATTCGATGGATTGTAATAAGCTGGTTGTTGATAAGATGAATACGATGGCGAATCATTCGTTTGTAAAGGACGTAATGGTCGATAGTTGCTGTTGTTAGTTGTGTCGGACTCGAGCGTGTATTTTTCGGCTCGTTGACGTTGTTTTTCGAATTTTGTTGCACCTTTTTGCGTGGGATCACCACCTTCGAGAATAGCTGCGATTTGATGTGCCATTTTCTTCTGTTCGTCAATTGTTGGATAAGTGTTATAAGCTGTTTTGAAAAAACTCGAATCTGCATAGCGTTTTTCTGAACAAAGAAAAAAGATCGTATTGTTAAAGAAGAAGAGCAAAGTCTACTACTATTAGCAATTGGAGATTTGAATAATTCGGCACCAATTTCATGATTATTTGTTGTTTGAATTGGAAAAGAAAGTTTCGGCGGTGGATTGTATCGACTAGCGGCTGCTTGTCGTTGCAACTGTTCTTGTCTTTCACGCTCTTGCTGATAACGATAGACATCAAATGGTTGTTGTTGTGGTGGCGGTTTCGGTTGTTCAGGTGATGGAATATATGGTTCATAGGCTTTGCTTGTCATTGATCGTATTGGCAAGACGATATTACTCGGTCGACGAACCGTATTAACTTGCCGAGAAATTTTATAATATCGTGGACCTGATGTTACACATTCAGAATCACTAAAATAATTCTGTTCGGTTTGAACAGTCACTTTCGGTTGTAACGGTTGAATAAATGGTCGAGCATTGGCACTTGTTGGACGAATTGATATCGATGAACGACGAAGTTCATTCGTATCCGAAGCATAACCACTTGTTAATTGATCGTAATAACTGCGTGGTGTATCGTATGTACTATTGCTTGCGTTGGATGTTGTTGGACGATAACTAGAAAATTGTTGAACACGTGCTCGAGCAATGGGTGTCGATGGTGAATTGGTTGTTATTGTTGTCGTACGAAATGGACTTGACGATGGATGTGTTGCTGTTACTCGTCCGTATGAATCTGTATAACGTTGAGTTGATTGATCGGAATAATTCGAATAGAATGGATATGTTGGCGTTGTTCGTGCTGATGAATATTGATAATAATCCATTTGTTTCGGTTGAGTAGTTATACGAGTTATTAATGGACGAATAGGACTATTTTCTCTTGTATCAATACTTGAACTTGAATCAAGTCGGTAACTACGTGTACCACAAGTTGTTGTACTTTGAACTTCAAGAACTAATTGATCACGAATAGTATCGATAATATCGTTTATTTCTCGTAATGTTTGTTGTAATGCCGATAGACCGTTAATTGAGCTGATTGAATCACCAGTTGCAAGACCACCAAGTGCGGCCTTACTTCGGCTTCGAACCTAACAATCAAATATTAGTCATTGAACAAGATGAATAACAAAAGTACCTTGCTTATATAAACGGGCGTTTGTCCGCCACCTGATAATCGAAAACCCCAGGGTGCACCACCTCGTAAAACAACAGTTTTCCGGTCACCTAACATAACTCTCGCTCACTTATAATTCGCGATGATAGATATAAGCAAAAGTGATTCTTAAATGTTCATAATTCTTTTTTTTCTGTCTTTCTCTCTCTCTCTCTTTTTTTGCTTTCTGCTAAACAAATGTCAACAACATATTTTCTTCTATCTATCAGTCAAAGATAATCCATGTAACAGAAGAGAGAAAAAGAATCCTAATGAGAAAACATTTGACCAGTTCTCGTATCCATACGGTCAAAGAGATTGAGAGAGAGAGAGAGAAAACGCAAGATACAAGAAACAGAGAAAGACAACACTCGTCGATCGTTTTTCTTTCTTCTTCTTCTTCTTCTGTTGTTATATTTAATGTACTGGAAGAGAGGAAAAACGAGAGATTTCCTTCTTCTTTCTTGAGTGTGACCTATCGTACGTGTATCGACAAATGGGATATATAAACTAATTTTTCTTTTTCTTTCCGTTATTCATCTATAGAGAGACGAAAGGAACTAAATCTTCCGAGAGAATATATTTATATATCCATGCTTGTCGAAGAATTTTGCGTATCAATCATGGTAAACGGGAGAAAAATAGCGGATATATCATAACAATAGAGATCAAACTTCTCGGTTGTGCTTTTTTCTGCTTCTCCTTCTTCTTCTTTTACTATTCTCGTCTGTCTTTAGCATACTTAGGATTATCAACCATCGTAACAACGATTATATACATCATTTTGTCTGCTATAATCAGCAGATGTGCGAGAATTATTTTTTGTCTATCGAACGTCGCGACGAGAGGAAACATAAAAAAAGACTGCCTAAAAGGTTTTTGATGGCCGAAATAAAGACAAAAAGAAACCTATGAAGGCAGATAATTTAATCGGATGTATTTCTCTATGTTGTCATTGTTATTCTATAATGTATATCATTTTTTTGATTACTCGTTGATAAATACTCCACAAACCGAATTTGTTTTTTTTTGTTTCTACGTCTTTCGTACGAAGGACCTGGTTATCTCTCAAGAGTGATAACTTACCGTTTGATTCGATCTATCGTCAATTAATTAAATAATCCCAAAATAATAATAATAACAATATAATAGAAAAAGATATATTCTTCTTATGTTTCTCGTTTCCTTTTTAATATAGAAGAATATTGAAAATATGAATCGATGTGTGTTTGATCGTCAGTAACATTCAAGTTGATACGAGTTGATAAGCAATACACCAGCAACTCGTATGCACTTTTTTTGATGAATGTTGCTCTTTGCTCTATCTTGATATGTGTATATATATGTCTACATATATTAATCGACTAGAAAAAGAAAACGAGAGATAGTTGAGACTATGGAAATGCGCGAAGAAAACTCGACGATGATTTATATAATAAGCAAAGAGAGAAAGGACTTTTCACACTGTGATACTTTCTTATAACGAGTACCACCAACCTTCATTGTTGTTCTACTTTTTTGCCTTTGTATATGCAACCAACAACGAATTCTGTTCCGTGAATTTTGATTGGAGAGATACAAAGAAATCTTTTGTATTTTCTTTTTTCGTATTCATTCTGTTTATATTCATCACTCGAGTAACATAAGATTTATCTTTATCAAATGTCTCAACCATGTGCTGTTGATAATTGTAAACGGGCTTCTCGTGCTTTGTGTCACTGTTGCCAACAAAATCTTTGTTTATCTCATTTGAGTGAACATGATGATGTGCTGAATTCTCAATTAAATCCTTTCGTTGATGAAATAAATTTACTTAGTGAACGTTTGAAAAAACTCAATTTTCACGAAAGTATCAATCAATGTCGTTTAGAATTAGAGCAATGGCGTCTTGATGTACATACAAAAATCGATCAAACGTATGAGGAAAAGTGTCGTGAATTGGACAATTTCTTTACTAACAGATTGAATGAGCAGGAAAAGAATATCGCTGAAATACGATCCAAAGTGGCTCATCTTATTCGTGAACAAGAAGTAATTAAAGAAGATATAGAATTAACTCAATCGATGATTAGTAATATTAAGAAAGAATTAAATAAAATTGAAAGAACTGTACTTCGAATCCATGTGAGGCCATTAATGGAGAATGCAACTATGATCCAATTGCAAGAAGTGCCTGAAAATCTGTCTACTACATTGAAGTCAATTGAATATCCACCAGGCAGTTCGGGTGCATTAGCTGAGAGTGATCAATCGTTGTTAATTCATCAGAAACCGAACTTATGCTTTATAAATAGAGATTTAGAAATAACAAAGAAATTATTATGGTCATATGATGACATAAGAGATATTTGTTGGTCAAGCGCTCTAAATCAATTTATTGTAGTGACAAGAAGTAAGATATATCGTGTGGATGAAAACAACGCGAATATTGATACCATTGAAATAACTGGCAATTACAAATGGTTTTCTTGTACATGTTTTCATAATAAGTTATTTTTGTCCACAGCTGAGCTGGGCTCATCTATTGTTGAAATTGATTTAGTACAGCCTCCATATATTGTTAGTAAAAAATGGGAAACTCCGATATCTTGTGGCAAATATGAATGTATCGATACTATCGTTTTTAATGATAAATCTTTATGTTTAATAATCATGAATAAAGTGAAAAAAACAGTGCGTTTAGAGTTACGATCTTCCCAAACTATGGTTTGCTTATGGACTACATTATTACAAGCCGTTGATGATTTAGATTTAGCATTTTGTTGCTGCTCGATAAACAACAATGAGTGGCTTGTGACTAATCGTCAATCGAAAAGTTTAGTACATATTACTGCTGATGGACAAATAAAACAAACAATAGGATATAACTCATTCGCACATCGAATTGCAACTTTCGGCACAAATATGCTTGCTATAGTGACAAGTACTCGTCTTAAATTTCACAAACTCAGCTGATCCTTACGTCAAGTTTCGAAATTACTAATTGTATTGTGAAAAAATGTTTGGTTTTATAATAAAAAAACGAGGGAATATTTGAGATATCAATGACAGATTCTTCCTTTTTTCGGGATCGATTACTCATGTATTAATCTAGAATGTTCTGACGTACATACGGGGAAAATCTCTGCTTTTTTTTCGGGTATAAAAAGCAATGTTCTCAGCTTATTTTTTTTAACTTCAAAATGTCTTCGAAAACATGTTCTATATTCGAATGCCAACGATCGTCTCGTGGTTTATGTGATTGTTGCAACCAGCATCTTTGCTTATATCATTTGAATGAACATAATCAATTACTTGCTTTAAAATTAAATCCATTGATGGATGATACTACTCGACTAGTTGATCAAATCAACGAACTTATTTCACAAAATTCAACACAACATCAACAATTCGATCATCTTCTGTTTATAAAAATTGAGCAGCAAAAAGAATCGATTGTGAATCTTGAAAAGAAATTATCACAATTTATTCTTCATGGAGAAACAACACAAAATGATATTGACAGCATACGATTGACAATTAACAATCTACAAAGAACTGTGCATCAAATCGAACGAATCTATTTCAAAACCGAAAATAATTCAATATCACTCGACGAAAGTATGATGCAACTAAGAAAACTATGCACTCAGGAATTTAATGCATCCATATTTTCTCATGTTTACAAAATAATCAAACCACCAAGCGAAAGTTATCGATCCTTGGCTGCTAACGATCGATTTCTTTTAATTCATCAACGACCAGAATTATGTCTTCTCGATCGTGACTTAAAAATTGTCAAATCTGTTCGATGGTCTCACGATATTATTCACAATATAAATTGGTCATCAGTATTAAAACAATTCATCATACTAACTACGAATGTTGTCTATCTACTCGATCCAAATACAATGTTTATTCGTACTATAATGAAAACTGATGACAAAAGATTTTGGTCTAGTTCTTGTTTCAATGATCGTTTATTTGTAACTACGAATTCTTGGGGTTCATCGGTCATGGAAATTGCTCTTGCACCTCAAATTAAATTCATTAAAAAATGGGAATCACCTGTCACATGTTCAACAGATGAATTTATTGATGATATCGTTGTTGATAACGAAACATTGTGTTTTCTAATTCGAAATGGACAAAAACAATCAATACGAATGGAATTAAGATCTATTCGAACATTCAAACGACTTTGGTCAATTGATTTAGATCTTCTCTACAATCAAACCGCATCGTTTCACTGTTGTTCACTTGGTGATTGTCAAGAATGGTTGATAGCTGATTCTTTAGCAGGACGATTCCTACAGATAACATCTGATGGTCATTTAAAACAAACATTTCCTTACAATGCACAACCCAATCGTATTTGTTTCTTCGGTTCAAACAGACTTATCATTACGACAAAAGCTACATTAAATATTTATAAAATGTGAAATCGACTAGAGGTCGTTCATTGTGTTCTCTCATTGGACTACGAAATAGTCCAATATTTGGTTTACAGAAGAGAACAAACGAACAACCATTTTAATTTTTTTATATTCATTCACTAGTTTGTGATAATGTTTTTCTTCCGCATCATCTGTATACTACTCTCAATCATTCCATTGACTAGTGCCGTGTTAGAAGATGATATTTTATATGATATCAAATGGCAATCCGAATCAATTACAGTATGATTTTTATGCCGAAGAAGAAAAATAGATATTTTTGACAAGTTGATTTTTAGCCAATGGATTCTGAAAATACATTTCTTTTCTCATCAAAACGAAAAGAACAATTTGCTTGTACTTTACCAAAACCACAAACGACAGTGCCTGTAATTGTTCTATCATGAATTTATTCTCTCCTACAATCATATATCTTACTTTAGAACACACCCGAAACTGTATTGTTCAGTGATGTGGAACCGTATCTTAAAAGTCTACATTCTCAAAAACCTTGTACTTATCGAGTATGTTTTCTTTTTTTTTGTCAAGAAAAAATGATCAGTTTTTGTGATTTAGCTCGATCCCTATTGGACTTATGAACTCTGTCATGGTATTCATATTCGACAATATCATGAAACAGTTTCTCCGACGAAAGTAAATTTGAAAAACAAAACTTGAATTTGATTTCAAAAGAAAACAAAAATGAATTCATCTAGAAAACAATTGCACAAGAATATTTTCTTGGTTATTATGAATCTCTTCAACAAAATATTCTAACAACAGCTGACAATCAACAAGCTTTAAAAGTAGATGAAAATCTATTTGATTTTTCTTTTAATAGAATAAAAAAAAATCATTTTTTATAGATACATTATAAAACAATCAATCATCGACAAGTTCCTATGCTATCTATTCGCTATACATCTGGCACAAATTGTGATATTAATTCAAATAACCCTCGTGAAACTACGGTTTACTATGGTGAGCATTGTTGATCGCAATTTGATTTGTTCATTTTTGTTGTTATTTAGTTTGTGATGAAAAAGGACCAGATGGTATTATTAGTTTTCAAGAAGTATCTTCTTGTCAATATGAAATCATTGTTGCTTCATCGAAACTTTGCGATCTACCTGAATTCTAGTAAATTGCAAATAAAAACTATTCTTTTTTTGTGTCATATTCCGTCTCTTCAGTTTGGCAGAATCTAATCGACATACAATCAGCTGTCATCCACAAGAAAATGCTTTACAAAAACCTCGTAGTTTAGCCAAACTTGAAAAACAACATAAATCAATTTCAAAAACTGGTCCTGGAGCTCAATTTACCGTACGAATTCGCTCGTTATCTTTTTCTATGAAGAATAAATTTCTATCTGTAGATGACTGGTGCCGATGGTACGACTTTTATCATTTCCTATGAATACATGAATGAAGATGATGTCAAACCTACGACACCTGCACCTCCAACACCACCAACAGATCGTACTACATTTCTAAAAGACTTCTTTTCCGGTCAACAATGTCTAACAGGTGGTAGTGGTTGGTGGAAATACGAACTATGCTATGGAAAACATGTGATTCAATATCATGTGAGATTTAGATTTTTATCAATTAAGAAACCAAAGAATTTTCTTTTATACAGGATGACAATGATAAACGAACATCGATTGTCTTAGGCAAATGGAAACATGAGAATCATATTGAATGGATTAAGAAAAATCCAAAACGAAAAGCATCCGGATTTATCAAAGAACGATTGTAAACGAGAGATTTGATTTATTGAAAATGAAATTTAAATCTTTCTACATTCAGATATGTTCCATTGTACTATTCTGATGGTGATCTTTGCGAATTAACCAATCATCCGCGTGCTGTCGAAGTGAAATTGAAGTAATTGATTCAAATAGGATCGTTTTGAGAGAGAGAAAAATTATGTGTATTTTAGATGTACGAAACGAGCGGATGCATTTTCAATGCCAACAATGTATCTTGTCGAACCGGACACATGTGCTTATGTTCTAGGAGTAAGTTCATCATTTCAAGAGAGAGATAAAATGAATTAAATTCAATATTCCAATAGGTTGAATCTCCTTTATTTTGTAATTTAAATGAATATACAGATGAACATGGCATTCCAAATGAAGAAAAACTGTTTAAACTGTGATTTTCCTGATTTTCTTTTTTTTTTATTTAAATTGTTATTGTTTTGTGTTTTACAATAAATTTAATCGACGAATAATTTATTTATAAGGGACAGAAAACAAGAAATTTTGTCGGATTTTTAGTTCGTCTCATGTCGAATCTCAATCGAAAATATAAAAAAGATTCGTGTCGAACATTAATCGGTTTTCTTCGTTGTCTTATCGGTCAACAGGTTCAATTAGATCTCTACGATGGCATTATGCTAGTCGGTAAACTTATTGATATGGATGTTAATCATAATCTACATCTTTCACAAGTGACTATGTCACGACCAACTCAATCGTTACTTGCATTTCAACGTTTATATATTCGTTATACGAATGTACGTTATGTACGTATTCCCGATGATATTGATATCAAACAAACAATCGAACAAGATTTGAAACGAATGAATCCGAAACCGAAAGATATTGTCGGCGGTGGACAGAAAAAACGATTTGTAAAAAAAGGTCATGAATACGAAAAGAACTTGCCCGTACTTCGACCTTATTAAAAGAAAACACAGTTGATTATGAAGGTTTTTTTTTAAATAAAGGTCAGATTTTAAATTTATCGATTAGTATAAAAATAATTCATTCAACGAGCTAATTAGTCGTCATCTTCTTCTTCTTCATTGTCAATATTTTGAGATTTTGCTCGATAGAATTCATTATTCACTTGTTCGACTTGTAAATAACGTTGACCACATATATCTACCCAATATTTATTAGTTGAACGTCGTCGTTCACTCGTACCCATCCAATTTTCGGTATCGATTGCAATACGTGCTCGTTCTAAATGCCTACAGGCGAAAAACAACGAAAACTTTTCTTTAAATCACTTTCATTTGCTATGACAAACCATAATTGTTTGGCACTTTTCTTCACATCGGCATATGTATCACCCATCATTGCAATCAAAAGATTCAGTAAAAGTATTGATACAACAACGACATAGATTAACAAAACGATCACACAAGCTACGGGATATCGTCCTGATATATAACTATCTAAATCGAAATCTCCTAATAATCCAAGAAAACATCGTCGAATTGTATCGCCATAACCCGAGAAACCTAAATAAAAATGTGTCAATCATTCGTTTGACTTCGGATTCTTTTCGTTTTTTACCGTCCTCATGAAATAATATGAAAAAAGCTTGTGAAAATCCCGCAAGAAAAATCATATAGATAATACAGAATCGAAGTACATCGTTGAATAACATCTTATAAATCATAATTACAAATGGACCTGTAAATCGAAATGGCATAATGAAAAAAAACATATAAGCCCAACCGAGAAGCGAAGCAAAAGCAAGTAGAATGGCATCGTTAGGAATGTTGAAGTAACGAAATATTTCCACGAGATAGATGCAAATACAAAATGAACTTGTTAATAAATTATCGAGGAAAATTGATCCCTGGAAAACAAACGAGAAAAATCAATGTTTGTCGGCAAAAAAAAACATTTTGTTTTACGGTTGTATTAATATAATTTCGAAAGCCAAGTGTTGACATTTCATTGATTTCTCGAATACTTTTAAATATCGTTCCTGCAATTACAATTGTATGTCCAATTCGATAGCATACTTGTCGACAAACACTCTCCGAAGTTCGATTCGATTGTTCGAGAATTGTTGTCAATAGGAAAATGATTAAATAGATAAATGCAATCAGAAATCGTGCTCGCAATTGACGATAAACAAAATATTTCCATTTTTTATCAACTAATGATGTTAGAATTGGATGTACTAATTCTGAATCATTATTTTTAATGATTATTTCCAAGACACATAACGGTCGTTTATCAGCATCCAAATATTCGTCATAGAAATCGTAATCTAATTGATCAAGTGGATGTAAAACACAGGAAACATCTCCGTACGACCAGTGAACTTTTTTTCGTTCGTCAAGCAACCAATGAAACATTTGAACACGATGTAAATCCGCAGCAAGTGTCAACGGAGTAAAATTATCGTTGTTCAAACGATTCCAGAGATCAATCGAACTTTTCTTTTCCTTGATCCAACGAGCTTTGAATTTTTCATAGATATTCGGAAGAGAATGAACGACAAGCATATGAAGAATAGTATTTCCATTACTGTCGATCTAGATTTCGAATATTTCAATTCAAGTTTTTTGAAATTCAAAGAAACATGAAAACCAACTGTATCCATTTGAGCACCGTGCTTGAGTAGAATTTCGACGATATCCCATTGATTTGTACAGCAAGCAAAACCCAACGGTGTCTCTCCGTAATACGATGGTTGACCTCTGAGACAAACTCAACAAGAAAAGGCACACAAAAAAAAACAATTTACATTTGAAAAAAATCTCCCGTTGCTCTGGCATTCAATAATTCTTCTCGATAATCTTCTAAATATTGATTACTCAATAACCATTCGACCATCTCCGGATTTCGTTTCACAATTGCAATATGAAGAATATTTTCTCCATAGTATCTCTACATACGTATCATTACTCGTTTTAAATTGTTTTTTCTCTATTTTGCTTACTGGTTCATTATAAATCTGCGTTGCAATACTCGGAAAACGTTCGATTAAATCACGTGCTATGTTTAGATGTTCATCAGTTCCACATAGAAACAACAAATGTATCGGACATTCGCCGACAGCACCATGTTCATTGATAACCTTCGGATTATTTTCAATTAATTTCTCAATCATACTTTCATCAGCTCGAAATATAGCAGTCCATATTGTATCATCTCGATACATTAACTCGGTCTGTTGTTCAACATCGAGTTGATCAGTACTCATACTTCGATTAACTAGTCGAATAAGAAATCAGATCGTCGTTAAGGTAAGCAAATAAGCAAACAAGCATACATACTGTCTTTCATCGATCGTTTCTTACTTATCACAAACGCCCTTTCGTTTGATTTATCTGCTCGTACATCGATATATAAGATGCAATGTCAGTATATTCGTTCTTTTATTTTTATTTTTAACCTTGATACTGATTTTTTTTCTCGTATTCGAACAAACATAATGGTAGCAATAATATGTTTAAGATTCTCATTTTTTTTTCGCTTCATTTCAACATCAATTTCACAAGAACGAGAGACTAGTGTTCTTATTTTGATTCTATTGCGTTCTTCTCTTTTATGTTGAATGTCTGTCATTCCCAATGTATATTCTCTCGTTCTGTTTTCTTTTCCTTTATGTAGTAACCATGAATCTAATTTGCAATCGTTCTCTTTCGCTCTCGGTTTTTTTTTTCATTCTTTCGTCGGATGTGACTAGAAGAGAAGAGGAGAGAAAGAGAGGAAAAAAAAAGGAAAGAATACTTGTAACAGTCAAGGTTTAGCCTCATTCTTATGAGAAAACGTGCTCAGAACAACAAGAATTCAGTTCATTTCGAATGGATAATGTAAGAAAAATACTTATCCATGAAATTTATTCCCATTAATATGTATTTATCTTTAGACATTTTGGAAAATTCTTGGACTTATTTGGATTCTTGTTGAATGTAGTTTAGCTTCGGGAAAGTATGATTTCGAAAAAAAAGAATATCTTCAAAAATCTATAGATTTATCTTTAGTATATTCGGTTTTGCTTCGCTATTTAGCGTTCTACCGAAATATAAAATCTATGAATCTGAATGTTCAACAGATGAATCAAGTTGTCAAAATCAAACAGACAAATATCAAGTAACAATCACAAATGTTGATCAATTAGTTGTGAGTTTCTTTCGTTTTTTTAGCTTGCCTTTGCTTTGGGCATCGGTTTTTTCAATCTACCTGCCGTGGTTATTGGAATAATCAATGATTATTTTGGACCTCGATCTTTGAAATTATTCGCTATGTAATTACGATTCGAATAGAAAAGAAAATATTATTTTATTACGTTGTGCTTTTTTTTATTCCAATAGAATTTTTCATTTAATTAGTTGGTTTTCACTTGCTTATGCAGCGCCCGGTAAAAACAAAATCATTTCCTTGAAATTTATTCTTATTGATCTCAATTAGGTCGGGATTGGTTGATTTATTTCCATACAATTTGTATATCTTTATCAGGGATTTGCACTCTACTTTCATCCATGTCGATTTCAGCACATTTTATCCATCATCGAGGTCTTGTCACGTATGTGAATTAGCATTCTTTGCGTATTTTATCGATTGATTTCTAGATCATTAATCTCCGGTGCACAACTAACCGGCACAATTTGGTATTCAATCTTTGAAATTGTTATCGAAAAAGATTGGCTATCACTTTCAACATTATGTTTTCTTTGGGCATCGATTGCAATTTTTATGCTTGCAAGTGCATTTTTCTTTCTCGATTGGCGTTTTGCATGTGTCAATTCATTTTTAAAAGTTTCGTCAGTTAAAAAAACTGAAGAAGAAGAAGAAGAAGAAATAGAAAATGTCAAAACAATCCCATCGCAAGATTCATTAGGACGACATGTAAAAAATCCATTATTCATTGTTGTTTCGTTGTTTTTAAGTCTTCTTTTATTAACTATTTCGTATTTACCAATTATTTGGTTTACATGGCTCACGCATTTAACTCACAATAATAAAAAGCGAAGTAATTCAGCGAAAAAAAAATAAAACTTTGAATATCTGATTTTTTCTTTAAAAATTTTTTAGCAACTTTCTATACATTTTTATATAATTTCGCTGGTATATTTGGTATTTTCATTGCACCATTATGCGGTTTCATAATTGATTATAAAGCATTTCGTGGTTATACACAAAAAATGTTGAACATATCGATACTTCAAACAGTCACTTGGATATTCGCAATAACTCTCTGTATTGTCTGTATGTTCAATACAATCTATGCGGCAATTGCAGCTTTAATTCTTCTTGTATTTACACGACCTATTGTTGTTGCTGGAAGTCAAGCTTTAATTGCAACTGCGTAAGAAACGAGACTTGTTCTTTGTTGAGATGTTTTTTTTATTATTATCTCAACATAGTTTTCCACCGCAATATATTGGTTCACTTTTGGGAGTCATGTGGACACTAGCTGGAATTATTAGTTTTGCAACGTACGGTCTCCTTCGTCTCGCTAAAGAACCCACCGATAATTGGCGAGTAGGGAAATTATTTTATTGTGCTTTTTCGTAGAATTTAGCATCGATGTTTTAGGCATGGACAGTTATTTTAGGCGTTTGCCTTCTCATGGGTAGTCATTTAATTCAAGTTTGGCATTTATATTCTCAATCAAAACGTTCAAATAGAAAAAATCTCGAAACCGCCATACATGCTGAAGAATTGAAAAATTTAAACGAGCTTTAACTCTCTTTTCGTTTATCGTAATTTTTTGTTATGAAATAAAATATACATGAAACAAACATCTGCGAGTTGTTTTGACGGGTCTCGGAAGTTTTAGACAGACAGTAAGAAACGATAAGAGAGCCAATTCTGAAGTTTATTAATTAATGTAAACTAAAGAAAAAGATTGAATTACTCCTATACATTCTTTTTCATGATAAATAAGTATGACGTGGAGAATGATGTGTATATATATATAAAAAGAATGCAAAGAATAGAACAAACATCAGTTGATTTCGTTAAACATGAAAGAATTCAAGTGTTGTATCCTATTTGTCCTTTTTACTTGTGCCAGTTTGAGTCGAACATGGCCAATTATTGATCATAATGGACGAGTTATTTATTATCAATATCCGTCACCAATTCAAAAAGAAAAAGTACGAACACTCTTTTTTTTTCTATTGATAAAGAACAAACAAAAGAATATTTCTCTAGTTGAATCCGACATGTCGTCATTGTTTTAATATTCGAACACTTAACAATGGTCAACAATTACTTGTCGATCCGTGTGGTGGTGCAAATTGTGTTGCAATCGTTAATAATACTGAATTGAAACAATTTGCTCAGCCAACTAAAGATTATGATTTAACAAATTGTGGCAAAATCGAAACAGATCGATCAATAATAGCAAAAGCTTTACAATTGAAGATTAGTACAAGCGTACGCAATACACTTCGACCTGCCGAATATCCTTGGCTTGTACGTATCGAAAGTCGTTCATCGATTTATTCTCGTACAGTAACACTTTGTGGCGGTACACTTATTCATCCTCAATGGATTCTCACTGCTGCTCATTGTATGTTCGATAGTAAATCGAGTCGTCTCTATCCTGCCGATGGTATTCATCTTCATATGGGACATTACGATCGATTAACAACCAGTGATATCGAACATGTCACGCAACCTGTTTCCTATATTATTCATCCAAAATTTCGTATTAGTCGAATTTCACCTGCGCCTATTCACGATCTTGCATTGATTAAATTAGCTCGACCAGTTCCTATATCATCATCGATTAATATTGCTTGTTTACCTGAAAAAACCGATAGTCTACGAGATGGTATTCTTGCTTATACAGCTGGTTGGGGTCATTCATCGCCATCATCGACCGTGATGAACAAACCACGTAAAGCACGAATTCGTATTTCGCCGAATTCATGTCGACAATTGATGATCGACAAAAATCTTCACATTTGCGGACATAATCAACGTGGAAATAATATCTGTAGTGGTGATTCAGGCACTGGATTGATGATTCATGCTGGATTGAAATTGAACAAAAGTCAAACCGATTGGAAATGGCATATATTCGGTGTTGCAAGTTTTGGTCTTGATGAATGTTCAGAAAATGTTAATCATGATAATGCATTTGCATCAGTCGCAATCGATGTTGACTGGATACATGAAATGATGAAGAAATATTAATAAATTCACGAAAATATCTAAATACTTCCTTTTTGTTATTTTTTTCTTTTGCCTCTTTGTTACTCATCAATAGACATGTGCGTTTGTCGTTTTTACTTCAAGGTCGATTGTTGAAAATGAATATATTGATAATGTAAAGAAAAAAGAAACCGACCGTATGCTTCGATGGTTTTTTTTTCTTTCTTTCTTTCTTGCGTTTTTATATCATGGTCATGTGTATGTGTACACATTATTTTCATTATCATTAAGCCCAAAAAAAGAAGAAACCACATTATATAGAGACTCGTTTTTCTCAATCAATTGCAGGACAACAAATATTTTATCGACAGATCGAAGAAGAAAGAGCAAGGCTTTTGTTATTTTCAAGGTTGTTTGTTTGCATTTGTAGTTTGTCTTTTGTGTATTATTCAAATAAAAGAATACGATATGTACAGCGGCGGACAAACTTCGACACGTTCAGCGTCTGGTTCACGAACGGATTCATATGATCATCCATCAAATATCAAACTAAATGGCCGTCCGTATCAAGCACGTTCATCAATAACAGAAGATGCAGTGAGAGATGACAATGAATATGCCGAAGCATCAGACATGAACGATCAAGACGAAGAACAAACACCCTCACCCTCAATACCACCACCAAAAAAAGAGGATCAATATATGATGGCATTGAGTCATCGTTTTCATAATCGACCGAAAAGTGATTATTCATACAAAGCACCTCCTGGTCCGAAAAGTAAGTTTTGAGTCTATTGTACGTATGTCTTTCAATTGAAATAATTCAACAATAATCCTAGTTCCAAATGCACCACCTCTACCAACACAATCAGAAAAACAAAATCCAAGTCTAACAAATCAAAATGGACCCTATTCATCAACTGTTCGACCTAATATCAACGGTGGTGGCAGTACACCTCCGACATACGAAGGACGAACTGCGTCGAAACCTGTCCTAGATCGTGTTGTTCCCAATCAGGGTAGTTATGCAAAGAGTATTGCAGCCGAATTAGAAGCTCGAGAACGAGCTAGAGCCGGACTAACAACAAAACCTTCAATATCATCACCGACAACAACAACAAAAGCAAATAGTTCAGGACTCAATGTTCGAATCAATGATCCGAAAAATCCAATAGATCATTATAATCGTCAATCGTCATCTTCACCAGCTAAAACACAATTAAGTATATTCGAAAAAGTTCCGTCTCAAGGCGGGCCAGTTTCATATCTCGGTACGGCAACATTCTTTCATTTCGAACATTGTTTACGACAATGTCTCGAACGCGAACGGCAACATACAGGTGTTGCCAGTCAAATTATTCGCGATGAAATACCAGCAACCGTTTCGGCATCATCTTACTGTTGTGATCCTATTCCAACTTCGTCCTATTCACCTCGTACTGACGCTGTACGTGTTCATACATTCGATGATTATCCTTCACAACCATTGTCGACATATACGCTTGATGATGTTCGATATATCAATGCGGCTCTATCAAGAAGTGGAATATCACTTTTTCCATTTCGTGATCCGTATACTCGTTCATGTTCGTCACCAATATCGACTCGTCACTATCGAACAGGTGATGTTGTTTCAGCGTGTCAAATAGCTGAAGATGATCCAGCGATGTTATTTAGCAAAAACGGTACTCTAGCTGTACGAAATGTTTGGAATGCAATACGAAATTATCGTGAACCGTATAATTATTAGGTTTTTTTTCTTCTCTTTTTCTTTTTACTATTATTGATTGATTAAAAAAAAAGAAAGAAAAGAACAACGAATTAGAAAAAGCTTAATTCTTGATTACCTAATCAAAAACTAATCTAATATGCGTTGGTGAGTGAGAGAGGCGAGAGTCACATATATACACATTCATTCGAAGGTCTTTTTCACGAAAGTCATGGGTAATATTGTTACACCAGACCAAGGTTTACTTCCATTGCCAGCCGTTGGTGCTGTTGCGTAAGTTAATTCTATAGTTCATTGAACGAAAACAAGAGAAACGCATCTTTAGTTCATCGTATCCTTGGTGGTTAAATTTGGCATTAGCAATTTGGGCTCTCTTAGCGTTACTTTGTTGTTGGCTGTTATTACTTTTATATCTTTTAAGATATTGTTGTCGATGGTGTCGACAACGGCAATATGCTACTAATGTAATTTGTGTTTTTCTTTTCTTTTTTTTTTATAAAAAAATGATTTGTTTTTTTTAGCGAAAATCTCTTCGCGAACGATTCTTCGGATCGGGTGCGTATGTAACACGTGATCATTTCGCTTCAGCTCCATTACCACCTGTTCCACCGTATGCTGTCAGTGGTGGAAATGAAATTTACGAAGGACATGTTCCGTATGTTACATCCGGAGCAGTTAATCGAGCTTATGATATCGATTCCGAATCGATTTCAGAAGAAGAACTAGCCAATAGGTAATATAATTATTTTTCTATTAAATCGAAACGAAAACGATTGTGACGAGTTTTTAATTTGTTAGTCGTGCAAAATCAACAGAAAATATCGAAACAAATATTCATCGAAATATAACGAAAAATTATTATATCAATGAAGAAAAGAATTATTTTGTTCAACAAGATCCGGTTGTTACACATGAACGAGAGATTCAACGGTTACCATCGCCAACGATTACAACTGTGAACATGGCTGCCGAGAGAATCGTTGATAATCCAAATTGGGAACATGCTGATCCAAAAGAAAATTTGAAAAATCAAGAAACAAAGAAAGCATTGACAGCTATTGAACCAGCTGATCCATCGATATCGAAACAGAACATTCAAACAACGAATCCACCGCCGATATTTACTCATCGACCGATAACACCGATTATTGAAACTCATAAATTAGCAGCTAAAGCATCGTTAACATCGGAATCCGGTTCGATCACTAGCGAAATGAGCGGTCATGATTCAGAATCAATCTATGAAACAATACGTGTTTTTACGCCGAAGAAAAATCTCATCGAAGATGATGAAAACGAAACTGCCGGTGTTGATGAAGTCGAAATTGAAATTCAAGATTTAGTTCGTTTACAACGAACAAATCCGACAAGTACGACAACCTACGAAGATATGGTTACATCGACCAATATGCCACGTCAACGTTTAGTTCCTCGTGCATCATCATCGATTTCATCATCGTCGACATTGAATGATCTCATGCCTCGGCAATCTCTCGAGCCAACAGCCGAAGAACAAGAAGAAACAGTGACGGAAACAGTTAAAACGCAACAAATACAAACAACATTTCATCAAATTGGACATATCGGTGGTAATAGTGCGTTCTTTATTCCATTGACATCATCAAATGCACAGCAAATCGAACAAACTGAACAACAACAAAATCACGACGATGATAGTAGAATCAGAATACCTGTTTCAACCAGTTCGATTACATACGAAGATCAACCTGCTTTACAACATTTCTAATTTGACTCATTTATTCGAAGAAAAAAAAACAGAAACTTTCTTTTTTGTTCGATATTATTCGCAAAAAAATAAACGACAAAAAGAACCATTAAATCCATATGGTTATTCTTTGAGACAATACTAAGGCAGCATATGTCCTTTAGTAGGCGTTGAATAGAAAACAGTATAATAACCAGGGATATGATTCGAGATGTTTTATATATTTCGTTTTTCGGTCTAAAGGAGAAAACAAAAAGAAAAGCATGAAGATACATTATATTTTCGTAGTTTTCGTTCTCTTGGCTTGTTCATGCGAAGATGATCTCGTCGACGCAACTAATGATACTGACGCTGAAACACCTCAGCTTTTAATTCAACCAAGCCTTTTAATCTCAGCAAATTCGAATGAGAACAATCAAGGATCAGCTGGTATTCTCGTAACACCAGTAACAGTTGCTTCAAAGCCAACATACGAAGTAACTCAATCACCATCATCTGACTCGGAATCTGAGTCGGAATCAGAATCGGAATCGGAATCAGAATCAGAATCCGAATTTGATTCATACGAATCTCTTCCAGAATCGTCGGAAGATAGCAGTGAAGATGGTTATCAACGATCTCTCGCATGTCGTCCATATCATTACTTTCCAATTCGTCCGCTTTGCAACATCCGTCTTTTCAGACCTCGACCACTTCAGACAAGTTAGTGTCTTTTACTCGATAAAAACAGTAAATATTAAACAAATTTAAATAGGATCACCCATGCTTCGTTTATTATTGTCGAATTTCGCCGATGTCAATCGTAAGTAATTCTTTCATTGTATCGATATAATTTGGTAGACGAAATTTTCTGCTTTTTATTTAGCTAAAGCTTTAAAAAAACAAACGTGTAAAATAGATAATTCAGCTAAGTCTCGTCTATTATTGACAAATCCTTCTGACGGTAAACGTAAGTTATTATCTTGTTTGATTAATATAATTGTTGGAAAGCATTTTTTTATCTAGTTAAACAATCAGCACAGAAAGCTCAGTCTTCCGAATTAGCACAACCGACACCAGAAAAACAATCTGAACAATCCGTTCAAGAACCGCAATCTGCTCAATCGGTTCAAAAAGCAAAACCTG
>ERZ778023.808-NODE-808-length-59484-cov-57.276700_pt1 | contig 59484 bp, 60 predicted proteins | sample MGYA00375753_ERZ778023 | MGnify/ENA primary metagenome ERZ778023 (study PRJEB29350, sample SAMN05389822) | bioreactor metagenome | isolation source: Ammonium sulfate bioreactor | place: South Africa: University of Cape Town | collected 2014-04-04 ... | reverse complement strand
AGACTAAAATGATATTGAAAAGAAAATCTTATATAATGAATTCTGTCGTTGTTGATTTCTAAAACTAAAACTTACTGTATCATAGAGCTGTCTATTAATCCGACAATCAGTAATCTTATACTGAATTATCGGGTCCTGAAAAATACAACGGTAGATCGATATCGATATACGTCATATATTTCTAGAACTTTGTAATGTACTCCGAGAATAAACTAAATATATTCAACATATATATACCTTTTTGATTTATTAACGTCATAAATCGTTTGATACGTATATTTCAGCGAATATTTTATGTCCTTCTATGTAACGTTGATCAAACTCATAAAATTCTTTTAATAACGATTTATAAAAATTCTTCTTGAGAATAGATGTATGATAAGAAAAAAAACTTTCTTTTGAAAATATCTCTGACAAATATTTGTATTTAAATTCAAGTTTCAACGTCGACACTACTGCAATTAAGGTCAAAGCAAAAAATACATATGATCTATCGATTGTTAATTGAATTCAACACGAATTAAGATTGTTACGAAACTAAATAAACTTCCAAGTTAAAACAAATCATTTTTAAATATTGTAGAAAAAGACAACACATTTTTATCTTATCTTCTTTCTTTTTCTTTCCAACATAAGAAATAAACACGTCATAACTATACCAATGACAACAACGTGCAGTCGCTCACGAATTCTTCCAAATGTTTATCTAGTTTGGTTACACGACCATAATGATGACTCTCTCGAGTCGATTGCACATCTACGACAAGTGATTGACATTGTTCATATATTTCATAATATAGATGAATGTATCGACTTTATTACCGATCAACCTGATGAAACTGTTTATATGATAACTTCGGAAACCTATGCCAAACAGCTCCTTGTCGTCACTGCAGATATATCACAATTAAAATCTGTTTACATTTTCCACCAAAACGGTATCGTACCGATTTGTGATGCCTTGAAACAAGCTTTGAAGGACAATCATACCAATGAAGTGTCGATCAATTTCGCTAAATCCAGATCATCAACTTTAGAAAAAAGCACGGATACTCTCGATTGCACATTTATGTATACACAAATACTCAAGGAGATTTTACTCACTATCAATTTTGATCAGCAACATTTCAACGACTTTTTAACGTTCTGTCAAGATGAATTTAAGGAAAACGTTAAAGAACTAAGAAATGTCGACAAAATACAAAATGAATATCACAATAAAACACCGATTTGGTGGTACACCTGTGAGACCTTCTTATATAAGATACTTAACCAAGCTCTTCGACTCATGGACATTAACATCATTCTCCAAATGGGCTTTTTCGTGTGTGATTTACATCAACAGATCGCTGCTTTGCATACCGAACAATTTACTGGACATACTTCTTCGAATTCATTCGTCGTTTATCGTGGTCAAGGTTTATCTCACAAAGATTTCGATCAAATGAAACAGAATAAAGGCGGATTATTAGCATTTAATAACTTTTTATCAACTAGTAAACAACGCGAAGTTTCTTTGAAATTCATTCGTCGAGCTACTGCTAAAAGTGACTTAATACCTGTGCTTTTTGTAATGAACATTGATCCTACGATTAAACAAACACCGTTCGCTAATATTGCGGATGTTAGTGCGATGAAACGCGAAGACGAGATTCTATTTTCAATGCATTCTGTCTTTCGAATTGGACAGATCCAGATATTTAATGAAGACAATATGATTTGGAAAGCAGAATTAAATTTCACAAGTGACAATGATCCTGACTTGCAGTTACTATCCCAAAGTATGAGAAAAGAAGCAAAAGGACCAACAGGAAAACATAGACTCGGAAATTTAATGATTCGACTAAAAAAATTTGACCAAGCGGAAAATTTATATCAGTTACTCTTGAGAGAAACTACTGATCAGAATGAAAAAGCCGTTTCTTTTCATAAACTTGCACTTGTTCACGCTGCTCAAGGCAGATATAAAGTAGCTGCTCAATATAACCATAAATCACTTGAAATTATGACAAGAACTCTTCCTGTAGATCATCCAAATCTGGCTACTTCTTACAATAGCATTGGAATGGTGCATAACAGTATGGGAGACTATTCGAAAGCACTGGAATATCAGCATAAATCACTTGAAATTAGGAAGAAAAGTCTTTCTACAGATCATCCAGATTTGGCTATTTCTTACAATAACATTGGAACGGTGTATAACAATATGGGAGACTATTCGAAAGCACTGGAATATCAGTATAAATCACTTGAAATTATGAAAAGAACTCTTCCTGTAGATCATCCTTCACTGGCTACTTCTTACAATAACATTGGAATGGTGTATAACAATATGGGAGACTATTCGAAAGCACTGGAATATCAGCATAAATCACTTGAAATTAGGAAGAAAAGTCTTTCTACAGATCATCCAGATTTGGCTATTTCTTACAATAACATTGGAACGGTGTATAACAATATGGGAGACTATTCGAAAGCACTGGAATATCAGCATAAATCACTTGAAATTAGGAAGAAAAGTCTTTCTACAGATCATCCAGATTTGGCTATTTCTTACAATAACATTGGAACGGTGTATAACAATATGGGAGACTATTCGAAAGCACTGGAATATCAGCATAAATCACTTGAAATTAGGAAGAAAAGTCTTTCTACAGATCATCCAGATTTGGCTATTTCTTACAATAACATTGGAACGGTGTATAACAATATGGGAGACTATTCGAAAGCACTGGAATATCAGTATAAATCACTTGAAATTATGAAAAGAACTCTTCCTGTAGATCATCCTTCACTGGCTACTTCTTACAATAACATTGGAATGGTGTATAACAGTATGGGAGACTATTCGAAAGCACTGGAATATCAGCATAAATCACTTGAAATTAGGAAGAAAAGTCTTTCTACAGATCATCCAGATTTGGCTATTTCTTACAATAACATTGGAACGGTGTATAACAATATGGGAGACTATTCGAAAGCACTGGAATATCAGCATAAATCACTTGAAATTGACAAGAAAAGTCTTCCTGTAGATTATCCAGATCTGACGAACAGTTATAACAGCATTTGATTGGCGTATCAAAGCATGGGCGAGTACACCAAAGCACTGGAATGTTTCGATAAATCACTTGAAATTCGGCAAAAATGTCTTCCGTCGAATCACAAAGGTCTTAAAACGGTTAAAGAAAATATAGAAATTGTGAAAAAGAAGCTGTAACTAATGTGCGGATTTATTATGAGACAAAAATAAAGAATTTTGAAAACATTTGTCGCGTTAGTAGCAAAATTGCAAGCAATTACAGTGAGTATTATCTGAACTCTTATCGATTCAGAAATGAAGAAATTGATCCATCGAAACCGAAGAAAATTAAATAACCAAGTGGAAAAGGATGTTAATTGTGAAAATTCGGTTTTATTAATAAAGAATGGAATCATTTTCAATATTTTTGTTGAGAATATCTATGAAATGAATCGGAGTTTTGTTTAGAAAAGTCACTAAACGATGAATCGATCGACAAAAAAGATTGTTTAAGTGTTATAAATAGCTTTGAAAGAGCAATTTTTTACTTGAAAAAAGAAATTCAACAGTTTCTTGAAATCCATATTTAAAAACTTTGATTGTGAAATGTTTTATTTGCGAGCAAAGTTCAATAAACAGGTTTCTCCTTTCGAATTCATATCTATCACTAATTTGAAGATGAGATATTTTATTACATTTTATTGAATTTCTTTCATTGGAAGAAAAATCCGTTATAAACGTAATGGTTGAATATTTGACATTGATATGAAGCTTCATGAAATCACGAGATGGTTGTTACCCCCTTTGGATAATCTTATTGTATCTGATCAGATCCTACTTTCGATATTGATAAATCTTAATAAAAGATATTCTACATGCTACCATAACGTCAAAGAACACAAGACTGTTTTTTTTATTCTTTACACTTTTTTTTTCATTCTGGCAGACCGAACGAAGTGCGGACATACAAGAGGTTAAATCATAAACTTAATGATATTCATGGTTAAGAATGTGATATTTTTATTGAAGCGCATTTTAAAAGATAGAAAAAAGGAAAATAATTTTAAAAAGAAAAAAACGGAGTGTTCACACGTCTGCTATTGACCAGGAATCCAATCGAAAGTTGAGTCAGGGTTTCTTCTTTGATTGGTGATTTCGTGACAGAATATTCTTGAATGATTCATGAACAGTTGACTATACGCAACATAAAAAAAGAGAAATAGTTTCTTTTACAAAACAATTTGGTTAGGGGTTTCTCTCACCGATGATAACCCGTCGATCAAAACATCATCTTGATCAACATTTTCCATACAGGTAGATATTAGAGAACAAAAATTAAATAAAAAGCTGATTATATTTTTGCAATTTGGTTAGTTCATACTATCAAAATTCGAGAAACCATTTGTATTCGTTGTCTGTTGATGTATTATCTGCACTATAAGATTTTAAAAAAATCTGCTTAAAAAATATTCTGTTAATATTGTTTTGAAAAGCTCAGATACTATTTTTTTAAGAAAGACTATATTCACGTACGAGTGAAACCTGCAGCTAATTTTTCATACAAATCGATGAGCTCAATACCCTCAAATGAATAAAATGTGCACATTCGCAATCATTAAATACGACAAAAAACGTTGATCTCTAATCTTTTTATTTGTGCAACTAAAGTCTTTTCTTTATCAGACAATAATAAATTTTTATATTTGTACTGTTTTTTAGGGTAAAATTAAGTTTGCCCTTCTTTTCAAATGTCGAATAAAATGAATGAATAACTATAACATTGCATTTTGAACACCGACTAGAGCCATTAATTGAGTGAAATTAGCTCGAATTTGAGTGTCACATAATTTATTTGCACAACATGGTGTTGCAAAATCGATGATTTGTGATTTGTCTAAATGAAGATAAGACATGGCATTGTGTATAAGTGTTATGGCTGGTCGATTGCATTCAACACAAGACCATGGTCGTGATTGAAATACTTCATTATGATGTGTTTTGATAAGATCAAGCATCAATGCTGATACTTGTGTCTTTTCTTGAGCTGTTGATTGAGTGATTTGTCGGCAGAGAGACGATGGTATCGTATGTTGATGAAAGAGAAACTTTTCTTCGATACCCATTGCATCAGAACATTTAACTAAATATTCAATCGAACGATCAGACATTTGTTTAGTTTTAGACTGAAAAACAAATTTATTAAGAAAATATGGCGGGTTGAGACAACGAACCAGATGATACGTCGAAATACTTTTATGTAATTACTGGACATTCTTTGTTTTATGAAAAAATAATATTTAGATTGACAATAAAAGAAAATCGTTTTTCTTCTCTATCTCTCTCTCTCTCGCTTAGTTGTAATTAACTTTCAAAATTGAATCTAAATACGAACATTTAACTGTACTATCAATCATATAGAAAGAAAATTGTATCATTAAAGGATTGAATTCGAACGTTAAATCTATTAGTCACGATATATCGAAAAATCTTGTAGATACATATACAATAATTAAATCTCTTGACTTCAAATACATTCACATGTTCGCGTGAACTGTCATCTCATGTAGTAGTAATAGTAGTTTGTTTGAACATATGTATGGATGATTAAGTATCCTCTACTGGAAGAAATAAGAGATGTTCTCTATATAGTTATCATGATTAATTCTATGAACAATTTTTTTTCTTTTTCTTCTTTTTTTTCTATATACTGTTGACAATTATCATCTCTGACCTCGAACAAACTAGCTAGATCGTCGGTCAATTGATTATTAAGACATGCAAGTTCATTTGTACCAACAGAGAAAGCGAGAGAGAGAGAGAGAGAAATACACATACAATGAGACTCGAACTGTCATGAGACATTATATTAAGATTAAGAATTATTGGAAAAGACTCTTTGTGTGTTCATCGATTTAATGATAAGAATAATTATAAGATTTTGTTTATTGACGTTGATCAGAATCATTTCACATAACTTTCTCTTTTTTTCTTCAGATGTATTTGTTTGCACTATGACCTCGATGATCTTCTACGTCTTAGAAGTCTTATAGTTCAATCAGATAATTTGCTTTGATTATGGAATTGTGCCAATAAATCTATATCAAGGCGTTACCGGACGTCGAACAAGTAACTTACGCAATATCGTAAACTCAAATCACGATTCTCGTGTAAATCATAATCATACGAACATTCGCTATCAAAATTAGTTATTCATTTTGTGCGTGCTACATCCGATTGATTGAGCAATCTTTAATATTCTCTCTCCCTCTCTCGCTTTCTTTCTTTCTATCAGCTATCTATCTATCAATTCGATGCGTTTGATATAGTTATTTCTTACTCTCTTGTCGCCTGTTCAATCGAATGATTGTGAGAGATATAGTTTTATCAGAAAAATAATCTGCTCTCATTCCTAACCTATCCACCATGTTCGTTGCATGTAATCATCTCTTTTGGATTATTAAAATGAAATAGTAAACCACTTGTGTTCAACAAAGTGGATAAACTCAATTGTTCATGTAAGTACACATCGAGTTCAAGTGTTATGATTGAAATGTCATAATATTTACAAGAGATTCGAAACGAATAATTTATACTTGTTAGACGAGAAGGAGAGACTTAAAAAATCATGAACAGTAGTCGCGTCGATCATTTATTCTTTCTTTATTTCTTTCTTTTATTCATTTATTCCTTTTTTTTTCATAAAAATGTTTGTCTTTATCGTTTGTTCCTTTATGGACATGTATATAGTAACACATAACGATACATATAATCAAGCTGTGCTCGCTCGATTAAATAACCGTGCAAATGATTATCGTATTGCAAGTCCAGAGAAGAAAGAAAGAAGGTGGGACCATTAGGATTTGAAGAGAAAAAATGAACGTGTTACCGGCTGATAATCATTTCAAACAAGTCGATTCAATTACGGGTCAACTGTAAACATTCAAAATGACATGCTGAGAAGAATTAAAGGTATGTCATAATGTATTCATTTCTAGATTGTTGAATACGACAATTTACCATGAGATCGAATTGTTTGTCTTTATTCTAGACAGTCGCTCAATCAGACATCGGAGTTAAAGAGGTCAATGTGCTCGAACAGTATGCATCATATTTTGAGAAAATATACATTTAGAGTATCTGATTAGCTTGATTATTTCCGTTGCTCAATTATGAGTCAAGTTTTCTCCGCCTCATTCTCATTCTCTAGTGTGTGTGTGTGTGTACATCTTCATTTTCTTCTCCTCAAACAAATCAAGATTCAAATGCTAACAAAACACAATCAATCTACTGTGTCTTCTTCTTCTCTCTTTATGATCGATGATACACATCTGTTTCACCACGTTCATTCTTTTGTCGACTTTTTTTTTAAAACATCTTCATCATCGTATTTGCATTTCTTGCCAAGTAAATGAAATATCTAACTAACAAATTATACATATATGTCTCATATGTCATCATTACCGACTGTTTTGTTTTACTTTCATCTAGCGACTTGCAAACACAAACAAATCGATTACGATTTCTTTTTTTTTCTATTATTCTACAGTTGCTTTGTGTATATGAATACGTGCGTGTTTTTCTTGTAATAGAAGGATCAGGCACGTAATTATTGCTGGTGGCTTTTGTTTACACTTTGCTTTATAGAGAAGACTCGATGATAATCATCATCACCCTACTTTTTTCATTCTAGATTAACATACACAAAAGGATTACTATTGCTTAAGAAAACGTCGAATATACTTTGTAGTGATTTTCTTCGATTTTATTCAATTAAATTCGACATTCCACAAAAACAAACATGGGTTTAACTGATTCGAAAATTCAAAAACATCTTCAAATACCATCGATACGTAAGTTATACTATTTATATATGCATTTAAATTGTTATTAGAAAAGAGAATTCGTAAGAGGATTCAAGTGACTATTGTTAAATAAATATTAGCATCTGTTTGAACATTGATTAGTAAAATACATATGTATGAATTTGTTGCACAACACAAAATTTGCAGAATATTGAAGAAAAAGCAGTGCAAATAGTTGAATAGATTCTATTTATAAAATCTAATTCTATTATCGAGAGATTTGAGACGTCTGTTGTTGTTGTTGGTCTGGACGAAATAGGAGTAATGTTAATCTGATCTAGTCGAAGTAACTAAACCAAAATCGGGCCTTTAATAAAATCAACCGTTTGACCTCAAGTTTATTCTCATTGCATATTTATTTATTGATTTTTTCGTCTCTTGTTCATCAATGTCATCAGAAATTCTTTGTTCTTTTGTGCTTATTTGATCTCTTACTATTCAATCGATGTGTGTGTGTGTGTGTGTGTGTGTTTGTTACCGGAGTCGGTGTGCGTGCCATTGCAAACATACATCAATAGACATTCGTTTATATATGTGTAATGGAACTTTTCAAACACTTGGGAGCGTTCAACTAACTAACTATTCGCATGTTCGATGTTTTATACTCTCAACTAATCTTTCTTCTATTCTTCATCTTCTTTTTCTTTTCTTCGTTTTTTTTTCTTGTCCAGTTTGGTGACACTTCATGTTGAAACAATGAGAGCCGCCGACATCAACTATTTTCAGTTGTGCGACAAATTACTTAGACGTCGACGGGTGACCGACACTTCTACAAGCAGTCTCATGATGATATTTTTCTCATTCTATGTATATAGTATACGTATGGTCAAGTGAACAACAGAGAGTGAGAGAGAACATGTAGCAATCTTCGATAGATGTAATTGACTTGGGCAGATGTCCACATTCTCTTTGTCGTAGTCTATTACTCTCGGTTTGATCATTCAATACTCATATATCTGTATGTATGTTCAAATTAGTTTGGCCACATGTCCATTTCTAATGCTAGTGTTTATATTTTCTCTCTCTCTTTACATTCATTTCCAGTTTCTTTAGCAGCTGACGACCTTCATCACAGGAAAAACCTATTACGTCTTCTTTTTTTTACCATTCACAATTGTAAATTACTTTTTATATACCGTTCTCAGACGAATATTCAATATATAATAAATAAGGAGAAGAAGGAAAAGGGAAGGAGACGATCATACTATTATCGTTCATTGAAGCACATTTTTTCTATTTCTCTCTATCGTTCTATCTATTTTTTTTCCTATCAGTCAAAGAAACTTGAGATATCAGCGTGTGATAATGGTAATGATGCGATATATAGTTATATTGGCAGTTAGAAAAATAGAAAGAAGGATGCGGAACTTTGTTTTGTCGGAATCTAATTCAATCGAACAAATCGAATAAATACGAGTGAAGGAGTGAATAAGCACGAGTTGACAAATGCTTGTTATTTTTTATTGAAAGATGATAGAAGAAATATAAAAAAAAACCGATGGATTCTGATTTTTCTTTCTTCTTTTATATTGCATGATGATGATCATCTCCTCTCTCAATTACGTCTTTGACTCAAGCACACATACACATGATGAATAAGAGGCGGAGATCACCAGTTTCCGCCTCTTTACATATGTATATTTGCTTCACTCATTCGCGATGAATTCTTTATGATTAGATGCTTTACTCTTGCTACTTTTATCATTCGAAATTATCTCAATGTAATTTATTTTAAATCTAGATTATTTCGAATAAGTTTTCTTTTTCTTTTCGTGTCAATCGATGTTCATCAATTTGACATAAAGAAACATCATATCTCACTGAATATTAAAGATAGATTGCATTGATTCTAATTCATATTTTGTAAATATTATGAAAGTTGAACAAACAATGGAATCGAGTCCTGCTAATGATGATGTTTGGGTACTGAGAAAACCATCTTATCATCACCATCACCATCATCATCATCACTTTCATCGACAAGTGAAAAAAGGTAATGTAAAAAAACAGGATTTTTTTTTTCGTCTTCTCCTTTTTCTGTTTGTAACCCTAATACTATTAGGAGCTTAGTATTAATCAATTCTTCGTAATTTAATCGAGATCGTTATTTCGAAATAGTAGAGAAGAATGTCCTTGAAGCTCATTTGTTCAGCTTATTATGTTATTTCTGAAATATTTCGAAATAGAGCTAGATAATATAAAAACAGAAGAAAATGAATAAAACTTTGACTTGTTTTTGACATAAACGACTTTCAAGTCGTATGGTTCAGTGAATTGACAACGAATGGATGTTTTGAAAGCCATATGTTTGTCTTTCTTCTTCTGCGGCAGATTACTATTCGAGAAAAGAAACTCAGACAGACAATATGTATCGTCGTACATATGTACGTTCATGTCTACTGTAGACTCTATTAAAATACAATGAGTAATTGTCAATTGAGAACCAGCTGCAAGGCATCTTTGTCTCTCTTTTTCTCGATTTCTCTAGTCATCGTGCATGACCGATGATCATAATGATGATCGATAGGTTTTTCTTTCTTTCTTTCCATTTGATTTTAACACATCATTCATTTCAATCTAAATGCATTGGACATTTCTCCTCCTTAAGTTCTATGTTATGTTTGTATATAAATATGTATGTAAGCAAGCAAATCAAAAGTGAACATTTGCTGATTCTTATCTAGCATCGACTTGTCGTTCTCGTTATCTTTTTTTTTCTTTTATTATTCGATTTCTTAAGCTAAAGAAAAAGCAAAAAACGATGTCTGTGACAAAAATCAAGAGAGAGAGAAAAACAGAAATGGATAGACCGGAACAAGATTAGAGCAATCGTTGTCGATGTCTTGTGAACTATTAACAATTCCAGTGAGAGAAGCATTCGAACATTTTTCTTTTCCTCGAACAATTTATTCTTAAAAGTCAAAGAGCGTCAACTGGGTAAGAAAACAAAGTGTACATCTGGTCATTGGATCAGACTGACTCGATTGTTTATATAGTATAGTGACTATAACATGACCACTTTAGGTGATTATAATCAAAGTAAAAAAAAAAGAAAAGAAAGAGAGACAAGGTGTGACAAAAAAGAAGAAGAAGAAGAAAAAAGAGAGAGAAAAAGTCAAACCCAAAAAAAAAAGTTGAACTGTTAGAGTCATATATGCAAATATAAACCAAATCGAACCAAGATAAGACGTATAAAGTGAAGTATCTTTAACCATATTTCATCGCCAGAACAATGTTCTCAGCGTTGGCCGATCGATTTTCGATAACAAGATCACTCGATAATCTTGTTTCGAATCGTTCGATGTTTTGTACAACATTACCAGGTAAAGAAAAAACAAATGAGAAATCAATCATTTATTTATATACGTATATTACTAGTCGTTTGATAGTCTTTCAATTGTTTGTAACAAAGTTTACAAAAGAAATGCTCAATTGATTGTCGAACTCATAAGAGCAGTTCGTTTTCTCTTTAATGCCATCATCATTATTATCATCGGCTTCTGTTCACATTTTCAAAAGAATATATTGATCATTTACTTCGATGATGATGATGATGATGGCAATTCTAAGTGCTATTTTTTCCTTCGGTATAAGCGCGCATAATCATAATGGACATCTGCGTCATATCATAACTCGAAATGAGAGCGTAGTGTCATTAGTTTTCATTTTCAAGATGAGCTTTCTTTTTTTTCTCACGCATTACTTAAGAACGAGACGGAAATTCGACTAACTGTTGATATACTTCTTATTTGAGTAATGAGACTGAATTGATCTTTCTATCGTCAAATAATTGACTTGTACGTAAGAATCAACACCTTGATTCAGTTAAAACGAATGATTGATAACCTTCATTATTTCAAATAGACATCTGTTTCAAATAGATCTGTTCAGTTTGCAACAAAAAAAAGAAATTTTTTTTCTTTTTGTCTTTCTTTTTTTGTTGGCATTCGCCTACGACAAGACAAATGACCTTGCGGCTCTCATTTATTGTACACGCACACAAGGTCAGATGATTGTAGGACGCACACACACACATACACACGTTCATGTCTTTAATCTTGTCCAATAAATCCCGAACGATCATGCGACACGAATATGTTCATACAAACGTTTTCCTTTTCAATTTGCGTCCGGCATTCCTGTGCACATTGATTGATTAGATGAGGGAATGAGATTCGTCACCCGAATGTTGTGCCCTGCCCTGCTCTCTTAACACTTTCTCTGCCATCGATATATATATAGAGAGAGAGAAAGAGAGAGGGACATCCTATATCCTGTCGTCTTCTCCTGAAAAAAAAAAAATTTTTTTTTTCGTTCGTTCGAACGAAGAGAAGAGAGTGAATGAGGAGAGAAAGAAGAGAAAACAGAAATGGAAATTTGAATATTTGATGCATTTATAAACGAAATGTGAAATGAATGATAGACATTTTATAATCATTAAACTATAAAAAACACATCGAACGAAAAGTGATATATCTTATCTTCATTGATAGTTGTCATTCGAATGAACATGACAACAAATAATCCGAATATCGATTCGGTGAAAAAAATCTATGATCATGTTTGGCATTGGATAGTCAAACAAACGTATGAAAGTAAGTTTTTAAGGTCCGATGTTTTTTCTTCTCACTTGAATAAATTAGTTTTACTTCTTTAAATTCTAATTCCATTGATTCGATTATGTAATAGTTTTCAAAAGAAAAAGTATGTTTAGTTGCACGCGTTGATATCAAATTTCAATGAGCTCATGCATGATGAACCTATTCCAATGCTTACGTTAGTAAATCGGTTTTTTTTTGCCCTATTATTTTATTCTTAAGTCAATCCTCAGTTCTTTTTATTCATGTTCATTACGTTTGTAACTACCTCATATCAATGGCTGCGTGCGTGTACGAGTCATTTTTTTTATTTAGATCGTATTTCTATTGTTTATAGATCCTTTTCTCTCTCTCTCTCTCAGTAGGAGAATTGAGTTGATAAGTTCATCAAATAAAAGATTTTTTCTTCTTCTTCTAAAGACAAGAATTCGTAGTAAATCGAATTTGATTGAAAATTATTCGTTCACCTTGGATAGGACTACTCATTCATCAATATGTTATTCAAACCTAGACTATCGAGGTATTTTAAGTGAGAAAAAAAACTCGAAAAGAAGTTTCAAGTATCAACCTTTATTCTTAGAAAATGACAGTGAACTTCAAAGAGTAATACATACGCGCACATACTACGTGAGAAGGTTATGTATGTATTTATATTGAATATATATTAGATAGATGTGAAGAGCTATGTTATTGATATTGTTTGAATTGCATAAGACGGTCAATTTAGAGCTTTAACTTTCGTTAGATTTCATAGTAAAAATGAGGTGAATACATTGATTCATTCGTCTATTTTAAGGGCTAAATAAATATATTAACTCGTAAGAAAAGAAATCTATTAAAAATCCTTGGAATATGTTTGTATGTGTATTAAAACATCTGTCAGTTTGAAAAGCAAACTGTACTTGAAAAAAAAATCTTTTCGAATTGCAGCCTCTTATGAGAACCGAATAGGATGATAATTATTTATTTGTGTAACTAACTCTATCGGTCGATCAAATCTTTAGAGGAAAATTTGTTGCTGTTAGATTCGATCTTATCGGTTTGAACGACGGGCATGTGTCGCCTCGATCAAGAAAAGGGAAATGGCAATGAATGCTATTTTCTTTGTCAGCAGTATAGGTTGTTATCTTAGTGAACAGTTCGTTTCCTTTTCATGATAGTAACTCATTTGTATGAAATGGTCAATTTTCTCACGCAAACATTCTTACATCATCAATTCTAATCGCATCATTTTCTCTGTCTTTCTTTTTTAGTCACAGATTCACCGATCAATTCAGGCAATAGCAATCAACGAAAGGCCAAATCACATGTTAATGATTCTTCTCAACAAACAAAATCTTGTCAAAACATGAAATCAATCGTTTCACCTAAACAAACAATGATACCTTCAATAAAACGTATTACACCCGATTATTCCGATATGGAACGAAATAATATCTATGCTGAAACACCTCCAAAAAGTAAACCAACCTCCTCATCATCATCATCAGCTGTCTCGCCCCCGACGCTCGTCAATGGTACAAGTCATTACATGCCTATCCTTCAACAAAAACGGCCTCCAACGATTCCTGTTCGGAATGAAATGACGCGCAGTATGAATGGTGGTATGTCAACGTCGTCAATGTCATCGTTTTCTACGGTAACATGTTCGTCACAATCGACTACACCATCGAATTCTTTCCGTCATGATAATACATCAATCATGACACGATCAGCTGATGGATCATCAGCGTGTGGTTTAATTCCACAATCCAAAAATCCGAAATCGAAATCAACATATGACATTGATACAACCACAACAAAAACAGATCGATCGAGACAACCAATTAAAGATAATTTGAATATTAATAACAATAATAATAATAGTAGTAGTAAATGTCCGAATGCAATTATAAATGGAAATTTTGTACCATTACAATCTGTAAAAGAAGATGAATGTCTTGAAGTTGAAAATCAAGGAACGAAAAATGGATTAAAAGTAAGATAAAGATTTCCGTTATCTCGTGCGTTTAATAATAAAAAAAGATGAGATTTATCCAAATAACTTTTAGTAGAAATGACAAAAGGAAATAGCTCCTCAAAGAGATAAAATAGACTCATGAGAAATCTATTCTTTATCCTGATGTCTTATGGGATAAGTCATTAGTTGTTAGTTGAAAATGCGTGAAGTTTTTTTCAATTAAGAATATGTTCGAGATAGGAGAAACACAACAAAAAAATGATTACGAAAAACTTGTCTTTGTATTTTGATTGAATATGAACAAATTGAAGTAGTCTCTCTATCGATAGTAATTATTTAATTCTGACCAATAAATGTCTGTTCATTCAGACTGATTGCCTGTCTGCTGTCTTTGAATTTTTCCGATAATATGTTGCCTTTATTTGTCTTTTGTTCGAATCTCTCATCGATGGCTTGTTAGTTCTTATGATGAAAGATGCTCGAGGGGACGGTCAGACGTAGACTGTTTTGACTTGTGTATAGGGCCACACCGTTCGTACGTTCGTTCATTTATTTCCTTATGCTTATTAGGCTTCTAATGCTTTGACTCGTTTGATTGTGATGGTCATTATTCAGCTTCCTGATATGTGTATACGTTCTTTCTTTTGTCAATTTTGACCGCAAACGTATGCAAACTTTTCTACGGCATCAGTACATATACTACGTATTCTCGATGTCATTGTGATCGCTTGTCTTTCTTCACCGTTATTTGTTACTACTTAGTATGAACGATGAATAGTGATATTGATTTCTCTGTCTCTTCTCTGAGGGTAGAAGACAAAAATGAAGTGTCGAGTGTTCTCATTAATGTGAGATTGATCATCATGACGGCATCTTTCTCCAGCAGCTTTTCTTTTTTTTGGGCTTGTTCAATGTACGTGTTGTACGTTCTGTCGTTTTTCTTTTTTGCAACATTATCATTTTTTTTGTGAAGAGATGATTGTCTTGTCTGGCCGAGATTTGGACGAGCCGTCGGTTACTAACAAACATAAATGTAAGAAAAAGACGAGAAAGAAGAGAGAAAGAAAAAGAAAGAAAGAGTATAAGAAGGGGCAGCGCGCATACAGACAGAGAACAGTGGGTTCATGTGATGTGTGAGTCGTGAACGACAAGCAATAGTCACAGCATCTTAATTCAACGTTGGAAATTATTATTCTTAATACATTTCATATTGAATGAAGTATGATGAAGGTAAAGAAATATGATGTGTAAACCTCAAGAGAAATTTTAATATCAGTAGTTAGACTAATCGAAAAATGGATGTCATCATTGATTGATAATAACTATCTTGCGATGAATACTAATAAGAGACCAATGAATGGTTCACATTTTGTTCCACACGATTTGTTGAAGGTTTTATCCATTTCTTCTTCTTCTTCTTCTTCTTCTACTATTTTATCAATGGCAGTCACCCGAATGAAGAGTAACTCAAACGAGAGCGGAAGAGAAGTTCAATACATTTATCTCTATAAGTTGAAAGATCTATTAAGAAATCATCCTCGCTGAATGATTGATTCGTGTGTGTTTACTACATAAAGATTACATAATTCACGGTACGTCCGTCCGTACGTTCGTTCGTACGCACATACATACACACATATACAATTCATGTGATGAGACTTCAACAGACACATGAGTTGAGTGAATAAGTAAGAGAGAGAAAGGATAGACAACACACTCGAAACTGCAATTCGAACCTCTTATTGTATATATGATTGTCCGAAGGCGATATATAAAGGTAGGAGACGAATATGAATCTATAACCATAATAATCATGTAGTAATAAAAAGGAATTAATCGGATTGTTTGAGTGTGTGAGTAAGTACAAGGAGAAGATTTTTTTTTCTTCTTCTTCTTTCTTTCATTTTTTTTCTTCTCAGAGCTTGTTTGATTAGTCTTAGCTATTGGTTACATTTTTATCTCTTTATATTAATTTACAGAGTGACGACGAACAACAACGTATGCTCATCAACATACTCAAGCAAAGATATTCACGACAACATGCTCCTTCTTCGTCAGCTGTATCGACACCAATGATGGTAAATCAACGAAACAAATTGATTGATTAATTATCTAACTAATAACTCGATGTTTTTCTAGCCACGAAATACAAATTCATCTCATCAGCGTTCATCATCGACTGATCCTTATGATGAAGACTTGTCAACAGGAAATACTAATGGTAAGATTAAACAAAAACAAAAACCAATTAATTTCACATTTGCTTGTCTTCGCGTTAGGTTTCACTCGTGGTCAACGTATACGATCAAGTCTCCCGTTCATTATCAAACCAGCTGCGAACACAACAAAATCGAATTCCCTCGGTAGAGAATAATTCGTCAATCGCTATACTATATTTATTTCTATATTTTTTGTTTGCAGGTCTCTGTTTTTTAATTTGTGGCGATGAAACAAAAAAAGTTCTTCTTCCATCGTATATTTCATGTATCGATACACTCAAAGCGTTATTTGTTCGGTAGGTCGTCAGCCAGCCTTTCTTTTGTGTTAGTTACTCATTAGAAGAGACAAAGCCGATAGAATAAAAGACTGATGATTACAAAGAGAAAGGATTGTCTTCATCCGGTTTTCAATCACGATATTCATATTATCTTTTATTTAAAGAGCATTTCCGCATCATTTGTCAATGAAACAAATGGACACCGATGATGTTCGCATTTACATACGTGAAACTGATAAAGATATATTCTATCAACTCGACGATATGAGGTAAAAATGTCAATTGTATCTATAAAACAAAAAAAAATTCTTACTTTTTCTTTCTCTTACAGTGATGTCAAAGATCGTGCTGTCCTGAAAGTCGTTCATTTGAATAACATCAATAATAAAAGTCAAAGTTCATCGAATGAAGCATCAACTTATGTTCCATTTACATCACGTCCGACACTTACTAGTGAAATAACCTATCAACAATTGAGTCGTCTCAGTCGAATACCATCGACAACATCAAAAAATGACTCGATCGAAGATAAATCAAGCTCGTCATCATCATCGCGTTCGCTCAGTGAGCCACGACGTCGAATGAATAATCATGAATCGACTAATTCAAATTTAACACGTACGAAAAAAAAAGAAGAAGAATAATAATTTTGAATACGTGTAATTTATTATTCTAGCGCCAAAAAGTATCCTTTCACCTCCGCGAAGTGGTTCAACAACGCCGACAACTTCTCGCTTTGATGATGATGACTCTCGGTAATAAAAACGAAGGTTTTTTCTTCTAATTCGACATTTGTTTTTGTTAGTAATAAAATGGTTTGGATGGAAAAACAACTCGAATCTCTAACTGAACTTGTCAAAGAATTGACACGTGAACGAGCTCTCAATGAACAACAACTATCAAACAGAGAATCAATCTATAAAGGTAACTATTCCGTTTCTTAGTAAACACATTCTATTTCTTTGTCTCTCTCGTAGACATCAACGGTAAATCATTACATCAACAATTGCTCGAATTAAAAATTAAAGCGCATACATTACGCAACGACTTTATTTCAATAAGACGAATGCAACAGTCATTACAAGAGAATTTTAAAACACAATTGAAAGATGCGAATAAAAGAATCGAAGTAAATTATTCAATAAGAAAAGAAAAGATTGAATAAGATTTTGTGTTTTTAAGAATCAAATCACGAAGATTTCTCACAATGAAACTCGTTCAGCTCAATGTCGTAGCGTTGAAAATGAATTAGATTTGTATATGATCAATAGTTCAAAGATCGATCGAGATTTAGAGTAGGATTTTCATATCGATTGACGTTCGTTTTTTTAATGCATAGCGTTCTACTTTGTTTTGCAGAGATTTGGAAGCAGCTGTCGAAGAATTACAGAATGATGTTAAATCGAAACAATGTTATGTTACGATGAATGATGTCGAAAGTTTTGCATTGGTTTTAAGTACAATTAGTCGTTCGTTAGTCGATCTCAAAGGTAAAAATCTTTCGTTGAGATATTTTTCAATTATGTGTAATCTTTTTTTATTTTGAAGCATCGTTTCCAGTCTTACGTGAGAAGATTTGTTCGTATCGACAGCAATCATCATTGAATGAAGATCAAAAGTAAATAATTAACTAAGAAAATCGATCTGATCGATTCGATTTGTGTATTTTTTGTCTAGATTTTTACATGAAGAACCCGAACGTCTCGATTATACGATTAAGAAATGCAAACGTTTAACCACAATGCTCTATCAATTAAAACGTTTAGCTATCAATCAAGAACAGAAACCCGTATCAACAAAACCATCACGTCAATTTTCATTTGGTTCAAATGGTAAAATTGTTGATCGAAAACGTTTATTGGAACAGATCGAATCAGTCACACAAAACTCCGATGGACGAGTCAAAGCTATTGAAGTTTGTTGTTTCTCTCTTTCTCTGTTGATAAACAATCGATTTTAATTTTGTTTCAGAAATCAGAAAGATTAAGACAACGTCGTTCACATTATTCAACTCAATTAGAAACACTTAAACAAGTGAAATACAATTCCGAACCAGTAAAAGAACGACTTTTTTCTTTTCTATTAAACATAATCGCACTATTGTTTAGACGAATGGACATGAATTCGATACACGAAGTCTAACAAATTCAATCTTACTTTCATCAAGTACACGAACAAGTATTTGTTCAACACAATCAACAATCGATTCATCAGCATTGTCAACTAATTGTCCATCGCCATCACTTTCATATATTGTTCGACAAGCACTTATCTCGCCAACAAATGCATCAGTAATGACACCCAATGATCACAAAACACGAACGCCATCATCAATAAAACCACCGTCAAAAGTTACATTCTCTCAACAATTAATCACCAACGGCAAATCAACATCACGAGATCATTCAACAGACTCATGTCTCTCAACAAACGGCATTACAACTAGTAAAAAAAACAAACCAACTCCACCACCACGTATTCAAAGTACATCGTCATCATCAGCTGTATCAAGTGGTGGATCGACTTCATCATCGGCATCATCGACTTCATCGACATCATCGCATTCGCGTTCGGCAAATGGTTATTGTGGAATAATTCCACTGGTGATTTCGCCAGATCGTCGTCACAATGGACGATGTAATTCATTTTCATCATCGAGCACAGACACCGACTCAGTTATATCAAATCCTCGAGGCATTATCTCACAAAAATCACCGACAGTTATCAATACGAAATCGATTCTTATTTCAAACGGTTTTCATCATAAAACGCCAACAAATTCAGCAGCATTGATGCGCGCATCCGTCACTGATCTATAGTAGACTGTCTATTCTGTATAGTTTTTCAACTAATATATTGTGCGTTTGTACAGATTTGTCGTTTTGTTTGTTTTCTACTATTATTTTTTTTGCTTTTCTTTTCCTTTTTTTTTCTTCTTCTCTTTTGTTCGTATCGTTATTATTATAGCAAAAAAGATTAACAAACAGCTACCATTATCTACGATTCTTTTGTAATAACGATGAAAAAGAGAAAGAAAATCATCAGAGCGGAACTGTGTGTTTTATGAATAAGCGCGAGGAGTCGAGTCTGCATAGATATTCTTCTCTCGACGAAAAGAAAGAAATCATGGGCGCACGACTCAGGTGAGTGTTACCGTTATTAGCTGATTTTTCCTATGGTAAGAAGAAAAAGAAGAAGAATAGGAAAAGAAATTGTTTTATTTTTTGTCTAACGACATATAAATTAACACGTAATTATGTCTTGGTAAATTAGTTCGAACAACGATTATAATCGTGTGCTTGCAGAACAACCACGAAAATCAGTAAATCTACCAAATTTTCAAGCGCCCTGTCTTTTACATCGTCCACTTTCCGAAGAACTGACAGTATGTGTGTTCATAAAATCGAAAGGACAATCTCAAATTGTAACTAAATAGATTCCTGACCCGGTGCGTTATTCGATAAAATCACGAACCGAACTCCCAGTTCCAGTTACTGAACAAGTTGTTGTGCAGAGTTCTTCTACTCGAACTATTCGTCCGAATTCACCAGAAAAGCAGCCTATAATGACCGATAGTGCATTTATTATATCTCGTTCAATCGTCAATCCAAACGATCGTCTTTATACGAAATATGTTTCGTCTACTTTCAAACCGTTCCGTTCGGTGATCGAACGTAATGGTCAACAATTTCTAGTCGAATTCGAAGAACGAATTGAAAAACGATATGTCAAATGTTTGGATGAAACGACACAAAAAACGAGACTATTCGAAGTTATCGATCGTATACCATGTCGAACTATACGACCCTACAGCCGAAACAGTCTCTCATCAGACTTCAAGTCAGATCAACATTCAACTTTCTCTCCAGTCCGTCGCGACCCAATATCTGTCCCACAAAAATCAAATCACAAATCTACGTCTACATCAATGTTTCATCCTCCAACTAATTTCGCTTCGGCTCCGTCGCCAATGCAAAGTGAACAACAATCGAAACAAAATACTCCTTCTCATTCTTCTTCTTCTGCTTCTTCGTCGTCGTCATCGTCACTTCCTCACAAGAAAAAAGCTCGTCCATCTTTTGAATCCTATAATGACGCAAGTCGACCATCGATATCGTCATCTACGTTCAGTCCACGACAGAGTCAACAATCTTCGAAATCGACTCGTTCAGACACCTTTAGCGAACGATCAATTGTGCGAGCTGCACGTCCGACATTGAAAGCCAATCAATACGAAAAAACTACAATTCCTCGACTTTCAAATATCACCAATCAAAGTACGTCTTTCGACGAGTTTTCTTGTTCGAAAATACGAAACTTTTTTCGGTAGACACGACTTCGTCCGTTCGAGATGGATATACAATCGCAAGTCACAGTGACCGAAGACCTTCGTACGGAAGTAGTTCGAAAAAACCTCGATATAGTTTTGCACATCGTTCTCCAACAAAACCAATGGAATATTCATTACCTAATCAACGAACATCGTCGAAGCAGAATCCTTCGACAGCAAATGTAAATGCAAAACCATCATTTCGAGCTCATACGCCAACAGTCACTACTAGTGGAACGCCTTCTGCACGATCATCGAACAGTAAACTATTTGAAAAGCAAATCGATCTCAACTAATATCGATTTAGGTTTCGACGATCAAGAAAATGTCTACGACGATCAAGATGAAAATGTCGATCCCATTCCTCGACAAGAAATCTCGTCTAATCAGTAACGAAAAACAAATTTCAAAAACAAAATTCAATTGACTCGTTTTGTTTTTCTTCAGAACAATCAATACTGCTTCATTATCTTCAAGTCTCGATCCATTTGTTCGCACAAAAATGCCAACAAATCAGCATCATTACCGACGGCGACCCAATGTCCAAGCGTACGTATCGACAACAACTCTCTTTCAACGAATTTCCTTTCTATTTAGTTACGACGAACCCATTTTAAACAATCCAAAATTCCTTCAATCGAAAAATCCTGATTATGCTCCGATTCCCGCATCAATTCGATTGCACAGTAACTATCCTTTTCTTCTCATTTCTTTATTCAGTCATTCACCAATTCTACACTCATTCTAGATAATAATAAATAAAATTCTCGAAACACGTCAATTCTTCGCCTTGAATTAGTTATTTGTTTGTCTTTTTCATGTTGATAAAATCAAAATAAAAAAAGAACGTTACTGTACGATTTCCTTGATTTTCTTTGAAATCACAATTAACCTTGTCATTATCTATCGAAATCTATCTTCGTTTATAAAACAAACAATATACATATTTTGACTCTTCATTGATAAAAAAAAATAATTAAATTCGACATTTTTTTTTGGATTGAAAATATTGATTATCGAAATTCGAATCGGATCGAGTTCGTTTTTGTCCGCTAGGTGAATTCGTCGATTGTTGACTTCCATGTTCGTCTTCGTCTCGAATCTTTTGTCGTTCGGCTTGCATCGCATCGTCAAGCCATTCGACACGCATTGATGGTTCGATATCTTCATCACCATTTGCATTGTTATGATGATTTATCGAACGAATCATATGAAGTGATTTTCGATTATGTTCATCGTCGTTTGTCATTGAACGAGATATTGATGAGCTACTAGTCGAATTTTGATTGAGAAATTGTGCTAAGGAGGATTCGAGATCGTTCAACATGGATTCGGCTTCATTCGAGATTTGAGAGAATTTTTGCGGAACGAGAACTTTGGGCGAAAGTATTTCGACTTTCTTTGGTTTGCTGATTATTGGAAGACGTTTTACTATCTTCGTTGTTGTTGGAGGAGGAGCGAGATTTTCTTCATCTTCATCATCACCAGCAGAAATGAATGTTAAAGATCGATTTGGATTATAAGTTGAATCATATAGTTTTTCAGGTACTTGTTGTCCAAATTGTTGGCAAGCATTTAACCATGCCGGATGTACACATTTAGCTCGATATTCTTCGACTTTTCTATGTTCTTTTCCTCGTTTATTCAATTTTCCCTAGGAAGAAAAAAAAAACATAATTCTCGTAACATGTTTCTCGAATATTGATCAAGTTCAAACCTGATGAACGTAATGTGTAAATGGTACATCAAAAACCCAAACAAATTTTCCACCGAGAGTTGTACATTGTTGATGTAAACTTGTTTTATTCGCCGCTAATTGTTGACTAACAAATATCACTACACCTTGTAATGGAAGTTTCTTTTTTATTGATGATTGATTTTCTTCGGGCATGATAATATCGATCGATCGATTCGTTTTGTTTTCTTTCTATTCAACGAATTCACATTCCATTATTATGAATACTCTCTCGACCAATAAGATGTGTCAAATGATATGAGAATTAGAAGCGTCCTCTATGGCGTTCATATTCGATGGAAAATTACGTCTTGAATCGAAAAAAAGGTTTAGATTTAGAGTAACAGGGTTGATCACAATGAGAGAATCTACTGTATTTATTCTTACTCTTTAGAAAATCAATTCGTCTTCATTCACAAATATTGAAAACAATTGATTTACATGAGAAATTCTCCGCACGATATTTATCCAGCGAAAACAAGAAAATCTTCAAAAACGAAAATGATTCAGTATTAAATTCTCTCTCAGAATTAATTCAATTATTCTATTCATCATCGAATTTACTCAATGAAAGGACGAGAAAATCGATTCAAGAACTTTCGATTTCGAATAATTCATCGATGTTCACGCCATAACTAAGCGTTGATATGTTCAAAGAAGATAAATCAAAAATCGAAAGCTAACATTATTTTAGATTTCAGATACATAAACCTGTTATTTTATATAAAAATGATAATAACAATATTAGACGCCCAGAGCTACGCATGCCAATTTATTATTATCAACAATATTTGTTCAGAACAATTCGCAAATACATTCCCAGGAATCATTGGCATCGCCTACACCGACGACAACACAAACACAACAAAAACGTAAGCATCTAATAAATCTACAAATCATTAAAACTCTCACCCTCAATTCATTTTTCTTTAGAATCCCCATAACAAATGGCACATTTATAACCAACGAACATGAACTCCAAGAAACAATAGTATATCAACCAATTTATACTAGCACTGGTAAGCAATAAACATACACCATGATCAACTTCAGTTCAAAACGTTTTTTTCGTTTTAGTCACCGCCACCACTGATGCCACTGCCATCTCCATCGACACCACCTACACCACAGTCACGTCTGTCGAAGCCTCCTCCGCCGAAGCAACCCTCACCACCCTCAAAAAGACTAAGTTTTTGTATTTCAGTTGAAGATGACACTTTTGAACAGTACTTTTTAAATTTTTTTTATGAAAAAAAAACTTCATGTTTCGGTCTATCTTTTGGAAAAAAAAGTTCGTTTTGTCATATATAATAGTGGAGAAAATCAAAAGACTTATCGGGATAGGACTTTTGGGACACCCGGTATTTATATGAATCGAGAATGATTTACTTAGCAACTTGCATTTTCGTTAGTGCTTGTTTATACTTAACACAGTCAGGATGAATTTCAGGCAATGTATGACGGGCAATTTCAAGAGCTTTTTGACTCTGTTCATAGGCCAATTTGTTTTGTTTCGTATTTTTGTAAACTTGAGCGAAGTCGTAGTACGACGCTGCTAAATCAGGATGTTGTGCAGGTGTTAATGCTTTTCGAATTGTTTTCGCTTTTTCAAAGAAATCTAACGCTGCTCGATAGTTTCCCATCTTTCGATGCGTCTCTCCCATATAACTGTATGCCAATGCCAATTCGATCCGTGAAGTAAAATTCTTTTCAAAGATTTCAATAGCTTGTTGAAGAGCTGGAAGTGCATTTTTATAATTGCCAAGCAATTGTTGTACATTTCCGAAATTACTATAAGCTACTCCTAGTGCCATGTGAACATCTGGTCGTCTTGTATCCGTAATTTCGATTGCTCTTGTAAAATATGCTAGAGCCTTTCTATAATCTTTCATTGCACAATATAATTTTCCCAGCCAGAATACAGCATCCATTTGCATATTAATAGCTGGCGCTAATTGTTTGATGCGCATACATTGTTGGAATGTTGTCTGAGCTTTAAACATGTCTCCCATTTTGACATATATTTCGCAGATCCTGCTATTGCATAGAAGCAAATCGGCATAATTAGAAGGAAATAGTTTTTGTCCTAAATCAAGGAATTTTTCGAAATGTTCACGTGCTTTTGAATATTGTCTCATATCATAATATAGCACACCCATGTTTTTATGAAACATAACAAAACTAGGATGAATGGGTTCAAAAGTATTTTGAAGAACTTCGTTTAGTTTCTTCATGCATTCAAATGCTTTGGAATATTCTCCCATGTTAATAGTGATTTCAGTCATAGATTGGTATGTTATAATTAAGTCATTTTTATTTTGAGGCACAGCTTTTTCTTGAATTTCAACTGATTTTTCCATGTAGCTTAATGCTTTTTCGTAGTTATTTGTCTGCATAGAAAGTGAGGCCATATTACGATAATTTGAAGCTAAAATATTACTATCAACAGGTGTCGAAAGTTTTTTCAAAACATCATCGATTTTTTGTTGATAATTTAGTGCTTCGGCGTATTTTTTCATATCGGTAAATAACATCATCATGTAACTATAACTCGCAAGTAAATCAGGATGATTTGGTGCCAATGCTTTTTCGTACATTTCAATGAATTTTTCACTGAATTTAATTATTTTCAATGGTTGTGCTAATTGTTGATATGCTGTGACAAGATTATTACAGGTCATAGCTATATCAAGATAATTTGGTGGATTTTGATTTTCTTTAATTTCAAGTGATTTATGAAGATATTCTAGTGCTTTTTTAAACTCGCCCATTATGCTATATATCTGGCCAACATTGTTGTAACTTTCGCCCAACCGACTATCGTTCGAAGAAAGAAGTTTCTCCCTAATGTTTAACCCTTTTTGAAAAACTTCCAGTGCTTTTGTGTTACTTTTTATGAGAGAATATATAGTACCAATGACTTGATATCGTTCAGCTAATTTGAGATCTTTCGTTGAAGGTGATTTTTCGTCGATTTCGATTGCAGCTTCAAAATATTCAATAGCTTTCGAAGGCTCTCCCATCAATATACATAAGCCACCAAGATAATAATAACTTTCACAAAGATCTGCATGATATGGAGGAAGTGATTTTTTCAAGATTTCATGTGATTTCTGTAAATATTCACTTGCGTTCTTAAGTTGTCCCATGCTTATATTTAATAGGCCTAACTTCTGATAACTTGAACCTATATCAGGATGGTTTGACACAAGATTTTTCAATCGGATGTTTAGTGCCTTTGTAAAATATTCTGATGCTTTTAAAAACTCTCCCATTTTTCCATGGACGTCTCCAAGCTTCGTATATATCGAAGCTAACTCAACATCGTTTTCTGAACAAAATTTTTCTCGTATTTCTAATGCTTTGTCGTAGTACCGAATAGCTTTAACGTGCTCGCCACTATCTGTATAAATTTGGCCGAGTGCAATATAACATGTTGCTAATTCGACATAGTTTTTAGGAAGAAATTTTTCTTTAATTTCAACCGCTTTTTCAATACATTTGATACCATCATTAAATTTGTCCTGCATATCATAGACAATACCGAGCATCATATTTAAATGACTTAGCTGTTCGTAATCCTTTTCAGGTGTTTGTTTGAGTATAAACTGATAAAGTTCTTCAGCTTGTGTTGGATAGCCTGATAGGCGAAGTAAATGTGCCATACGATGCCATGCGGTTGGTCCTTCGATTTCCTTTCGAATTTGTTTCGTAAGTTTCTCAAGGACATCATCCGTTTCTGGTGTTACCAATGTTAATTTCACTTGAAATATATTTTTATTTTTAAGTGGTGTCACCTTACCAATACGAAAGACAGTATTCATGGAGAAAAGAATCTCTTCTTCACGATCTCCATAGTAACCTTCCTTCTTATCTATGACAGCATATGGTGCATTAGTAATTGATGGATTAATTTCCATGACGAAAAGAATAGCAACGAGACCTACTTTACCCAAAGCTTGACAAGCAAACTCAATGGAAACATCTTCCGTTTTGCTCGTCGATAAAAAATTATTGAATGATAGGAGACCGCCAGGTGACTGTTGGAGTTTATCGAATAGTGATTTCGGGAGTCCTTGACCACGAAAAAGAGTCAGTTGTTTTGATCCAACCTGTTTTTGTTTCGAATGAAGTTGTTCAATACGACGATGTAAATCTCGGATAAAGATTCCCATAAAAAGAATAATATCGACTTCAAATGTACGCAACGCTCGATTTAATAGACGATATATAAAACATTCACGAGTATACCACCAAATGGGCGTATATTTATGATATCCATTTTTGAATTCTTGAATCACTATCAATTCACTCTCATCATTTGTGTACATTTTACGACATTCATTAACTAACTTTTCCAACGAATGTTGGTCATATTTATATTCTAAAATCGTCTCCTTGAGTAGCAACGTGTACATAAATGTTGGCTCAAGTTGACTTAAATCTCTTGTATCGACGATTCGTATGGAAGTCGAATCTCTTTCACACCTTCGGGCTTCTTTTTTCATCGCTTCACAAATCAATCGTATATCCGAATGTATACCTTTCACTTTCGACCATTGTTTCGTCCATTGTTGATGTTGGGATATATTGCGAGAGAAAATATAGATAGAATCAATCTGTGACATATCGTGAATATTGGGCATAATTTGCTGTCCGAGACCACCCGACATAATCATAAAAACCTTTTCATCTTTGATTCGTTTGATAAACCTAATACATTTATCGGCATTAGTGTATGTATTAACTGTATGGACAATTTCTCGTAATTTTTTCAGTGGATATAAAAAATCCTTATTTGATTCATTGATGTTCGCATCGAGCCAAACAAGAAGAATATTTTCAATAGAACGTTTTTCTACTGATTGTTTTGACACATTTTGCTTTCTCTCGAGTAGGCTCTCTAAAAAGATATCCCGATAGAATAGTTTCTTCTTTTTGTAAAACAAAAAGTATATTCTTACCAGTGATATAATTCATATCCATTGCTGATGGTTTCATCATTGGAAACTGGGCTTGTCCTTGATTTTTCGAAAACATTATACATGTATGTCTAGCGGCAAAATAGAAAATAAGTAGAATGAATACAATGAAAAGATTATTACAAGGAGAAAAACAAAATCAGTCATGCAAAACGATAAAGCAAAGAAATATCGTAGTTATAGTATTCGACCATTTGAAAATAATACAAGTAACGTTCGTCGAGAGTCGATTCACTTGGCGCTCGACTGAATATACAGTGGAGTGCAGAAGTCTTTGCCTTCAGTATTTCATTTATTTGTAATCCAATGAATGATCAATAAAAAAAACCAAATATATACAATGATAAAGCAAAGTTCAATGTACAAAAGTATCACAGTTAATAATTAATTCTTTCTCCTTTTGGCTCGATTAACGCCAAACATCTTGTTTTCATCGAGTTTACCAAATGGCTTAGGAGATTTATATCAATATTGTTCCATTCTTCGTGTAAAAAATTGTTTAATTCTTCGAGATTTCCTGGTTTTCGTTTTTCTACACGACGTTTAATGATTCCCCATAAATTCTCCACCGTCGGCCAAATTAATTTTTCGCATTAGGAATAAGATGATCTTGAAGAATTCGAACGAAATAGGGACCGTCCATGATATTCCGAAATGAATGACAGCCGATAAGTCCTTTAATAGTGAGTTCGCCCCATACCATAATCTTCTGTCTATTCTTTGATATTCGTTTAACGTCAGCATTGGAGTACCATGTGGTAAAGTACTTGTTTAGTCTAATCTTTCAAATTGTCGACGAACTGTCCATACGGACACACTCAAATCTCGTTCATAGAGCAGCTTGTGTGCAAGTTGTTTCGAAGTTGACTCATTATCTCGCCGAATCCATTGCCCAAGTGCAATGTTATCAGTACCAGAAATCTTGCGAGGTCGTCCTTGTCGTGGACGGTCTTCAATGGTACCTTGTTCTTTAATCTTCTTAATGTTATAATTGACAGTTGGGATAGAGATCTTCGGCATACAAGATATGACTGCTGGTGATCGTTCGCCGTTCTGCCAGAAATGTAAGATAGCTGAACGTTTCGTTTTCATTATATTCGAATTTCGTTGTGAACACATTTTTATCTAAACGAAAGGATGTTTCTAATGAACGTCGTTATACACAAGTAGACATATATGTGTCCGTATATACCAGAACATTTTTAAAAAATCGTTCGAGAAAAATCATGGGATATGTTCATTATAAGTTCACTTATACATAAGGCAAAGACTTTTGCACCCTATACTTTACGTCAGCTAAGCAAACGGTAGAACGAGAAAATTTTCTTTATGCTCTTCATGTCATCTACGAGATTACATTCAGGGTTGAACGAGTTAAATGCAAACTGACAGACAGATGATTTGTTTTCACATGACGAGTAATGATTGATTTATGAGCCTTTTCGGCGAAAAATGTATCAAGTTTAATTATTGTGGATTTAATTCTTTGTATGTGGTCATGTGAAACGAAGGAAAACGTTCAATTCATTTATTCATTTAGTGCCATTGTGTTATAGCGATGAGCAACATTGATCTCGAAACGTTTCTGGATGTTAAATTTATATTGCATCATATCAAGTTCGGTGTTCTACTTCTATTTCAAATTATTGCGATCGTACTTTCATTAATTATATTGGCCTACTTCATTAAACATAAAAGTTTTGTGAAAAATCCACAAAATCATGGAATACTTATTTTAATTGCAGTAAACTTCATTCAATTAGTATTCGATATGCCAAATGCACTTGTATTCTATAGTCGTGATTATATATATCCAAATACATCAAATTACTGTACATGGTGGACTTTCTTTGCATATAGCATCTTTGCTATTAGTGGATATTTATTGGCTACTATTTCCATTCAACGTCATTTCTTCATTTTTAATATACATATCTTACGAACTGGTTGGAATCGTATTTTTCTACATTATTTTCCACTCGTTTTATGCATTTTTTATCCGATCGTATTCTATTTATTCGCCATTGTCTTTTATCCATGTGATGGAACTCAATGGGATTTTACGAATAATCTCTGTGGCTTTGCACCTTGTTATCTTCTATTTAATAAAGTGCTTGGTACATTCGATATTGCAGTGAACAACTATATGCCTGTAGTTATTGATTTCATATCAAATGTAATTATCATTTTACGAGTGGTCAAACAAAAGCGTCATGCTCAACGTAGTACAGCTTGGAAACAACAACGGCATATGACAATACAATTACTTTCACTTTCAATTATCTATTTAATTGCTTGGACACCTTGTCTAACCGTGCTTGCAGTACAAATGCTTCATGATCCTACATTCCTGCTAACAATTCAAACAGATTATTTTCTCGATCTAATCTACATCATATATTTATTCATTCCATGGGCATGCATTGGTTTTATTCCTGGCGTAATGAAATGGATCAAAGGATTGATTTTGCAACAACCATTCCAAAATACTATTGTGCCTATTCCAACAAATAATGTGAGAGATAACACGAAACCACGTAACGGTATTTAAAACATAGAGAATATACTGTCAACAACAAAAAAAACGCCCTAAATAAATTATAAACGACATGCATAATATGAATATTTATCTTTTCCTTTTCTCTGTTTATTTGCTTCTTTGAGAGTGTTGCAATGGCAAGTGCGGCGAAAGTGAATGATAGCGAGCCAAAAGTTAAGAAACAGAAGAAAGAAACTGATGATGCATGTTCAGTGTATCCGCCAATAGTGGGTCTCGATTGTGATCTTTACCAATTGTCAAATACGCTTTTAACAAAAGAACGTCAACAAGAAGCTCTACGACAGCTCGAATCCTATTTAAAATCACAACAAAAAAATTTTCTTGGTTATCAAGTAAATGAAAATGTCAATTATGCCGAAAATCTATCATTTATGCTGAATATGCACACTAATAATGTAGGTGATCCATTTATAAATGGAAATTTAACGGTAAATACAAAAATAATGGAACGTGCTGTGCTTGATTATTTTGCTAAGTTATGGCATGCACAAACACCTAGTATTGCAGATAACAAGGAGTCCTATTGGGGTTATGTATTAAGTATGGGAAGTACAGAAGGAAATTTGTATGCAACAAAGTTCGCATCCAAAAAATGCTTATCATCCGATAGCATTTTATTCTGAGGATACGCATTATTCGATAACGAAAATAGTAATAGTTCGAGCACTTGAAATTCGAACATTCTATGAAATCGGTGAAAACGAATATAAAGGTCAATGTCCCATTACATCCGATGGTCAATGGCCAAAAGAAGTTCCATCAGAAAATGGAAATGCAGGCTCAGGTTCAATTGACATTAATAAACTTATTCAATTGGTTGAATTTTTTGCTCGAACTGGTTCTCCACCATTGATCATTCTTAATGTTGGCACAACATTTAAAGGTGCATATGATGATGTCGAACAAATTGGATATCGTCTAAAACCAATCGTAGAACGATACAAATGATACTGTTTTTTCCATGACTATCTTTGGATTATACATTTATGTGATTATGTTATGCCGTTGGTGAGAATGATGGGGATGGTCAACAATATGATAAGTTTTCTATAGCGAATGGATTCGTTTGTTTTTTCTTCTATTCTGTCAATCGGTTTTGATTTTCCTCCTCGTATTCATATTCGAGATCGATTAAAACTCGACTTGTTACCAACGACATCTATATTGTGATCCTCTACCAATGATTAATTTCAATGTAATACGAGGTTAAAACCGGATTCGTATAGTTTCAAATAAAAAAATCGCTACTTTCTATTCAGTCCATTGTTATGTGATTATATCAAATCTGTGTTTTCTTCTTTCATCGAATGTTGTTTTAATCAGACAATGACTGCCTGTTATTTATTTCTTTTGTCATTTGTATGTATTTGCTCTTCTTATGAACAATCATCGATCGATTCGAATCAAGTCGAATCATCACGAGACGACGATGACTACATCGATCAATTGAAAACCAAACGAGCCTCATATCAACACGAACAAGCCCTATTAGCGAATATTTACTCGCCGGATCGAGTTTACATATCAATGCACGATGGTCGTGTTCACCCATCGAATTTCACCTATTTCACATTTAAACATCCGGGTACCTATCGTTTTATTTTAATTACGTCGCGTGGCGATGCCGATTTGTATATTTCAACAAAGAATAAATACGTAACATACGACGATTACGAATCAAGTTCGTGTACATGTGGAATCGACGAGATTGCTATCGATTCCGAAATGAAACGACCGATTTACATTGGTGTTTATGGTTATTCGCAATATCAGCCAAGTCATTATCGTCTACTGATCGAATTAATCGGTCGAACAGATCCTTCGTCACCAACAACAGAAACTGAAACCACAAATTCGAAACATCCGATTTGGGACATCATCGTTGGCCTATTGGAGATTTTCGAAGCAGTTTTATAACTTTTTTGACCATATCCAGACTGATCAAATTAATCGATCGAACAGATCCTCCGTCACCAACAACAGAAACTGAAACCACAAATTCGAAACATCCGATTTGGGACATCATCGTTGGCCTATTGGAGATTTTCGAAGCAGTTTTATAACTTTTTTGACCATGTCCAGACTATACAAGTTAATTGTGAAACAATAAAAGTTGGTGCGCCCTCTTGAGGCATAATATTTTTTATGATTAAAATTGAATACTTTTTAAAATAAGAAATAAATCAAGTATAAATAAATTCTTATATCATGAACAAAAGTGTTTTACATTGCTTTCCATGGCAGAGGCTAAAAACTGTCGAGACTGTCATTGTTGTCTGAAAGAATGGGAAAACTGGCAGTCAAATACTTGTCGAACATTTAGAAATCGGCATCATTTTTTTCTAAATTATTTTCTTCATCATTTGAGTATCAATATCATTTACCTAAGGGATTAAAAAACAGAGAATAATTAGTTGTTTAAACGAATGTTGTAGATGAATTCTCAACCTCAATACATTAAAATCGTTACGTCTCCAAATAACAATAACAATTACCAATATCTTGGTCAATCACAACAATCAGGATCACAACCTGTACAATTTATAGTACCTAAACAAATTCGTATAATTAAACCGACACCTAGTGTCCGTAGTTTGACTCAAGGCCAATCTTCATCAAACGTTGATTCAGATCAATGTTCTTCAGTTTGTTCATTGAATTCCCAAAATGAAACAGCACAAGAAGCAGCTCCATTTATAGCATCAACTGTTGTTTCTGCAATGCCACCTGTATTATTATCAACGAATAGCACAGCTGAATCGTCGTCAATTGATACAACAAAATCTAGTCAAAAGAGATCATTATCAGTTATGGAAAATGATGATCATAGTAATAAAGCAAAATGTTTTGTGACGAAGCACACATTGCTTTTTTTTATAGATACAAAAACAAGTAAACGGGAACGAAGCAATAATTGGAGTGTAGAAGAAACATTTACATTTATTGCTGCGTGGACCGATTATTATGATAAATTAATGACCGGTGATTCAAGAAACTCGCCAATTCATCAGGCTATGGCACAGGAATTAAACGAATTATTAGCGCCTCGAACAGTTAATGGTTATGATGTTAAAATTAAAATTTTCAATCTTGCTGCCGAATATCGAAGAAAAAAATGAGCAAGGAAAAACTGGTAGTAGTCCATCAACATGGCCTTATTTTGCTTGTCTTGATAAACTTCTTGCTAATAAAAAATAAATATTTATTCATATTTTATGCTATTGTTCGTTTATTTGCTACGGTAAATAGGTTCTCGACCATACAATGACGATAGTTTAATGAGCGACTCAATGAGCTTACAACAAGATGAACTTATCGTTGGGTGAAAATGATCCAAATCATCATTCACAACAACAATCATCTGTTGAAAACATTGCTGAAACATCTGTTTCAGATAAATCCATTGAAGATTCAATGAAGGGAAATCTTGAAAATGTTATTGATAAATCAAAGAGTCCATCGACATCATCGTGCAACGAAAAGAATATTAGCCCGAAAACAAATGATCAAACATTGAAAAAAAGTTCATCGAAAAAGAAAAAACCATGTGATATTCGGTTTGTACTTACAAAAATCAATAATATGCATATAAGTTATTGATAATTTTAAATTCTAGAACTGAATTAATGCGAGAGCTGCTAGCTGAGTTTAAAGCCACCGGTGAATATGCTCGTGAATCAGATTTGGAATCGCGTGCTACTCAGGCAAAGCAAGTTAAATTGCAAGAAGATAGTTTAAATAATGATAAGGAATTCTTAAATATTTTCCGTATGATTGGCAATATTTACTATTCAAATCATTGTCGTTGAGATGCTCATCTCTTGGTATTTTATTTTCATTATTTTATCGTTTCAACAATCCAGTTTTTCCTTTTCTGTTCTCAATTGATCATTCTTCATTTTATTTTTCTAATGTTGATAATATTATGCAGTATTCATTGTGCTAAAGTGTTAAAGAGAAAAAAATATTTAGTTCATGTTAATGTTCAGATGAGATTGTGCAGTGTGATTCATTGTGTTTGAATATAAATGAATATGTGTTATTAATTTACTGTAATAATCGTCTTGTTCAATGCGAATATAAAAAGTTATTAATAAACGTTGTATTGATATGTGATTTGTTATGAATGAAAAAAAGTTTAGTATTAACTACTATTAATGTTTCCTTTAGATTATGGATGAAGATGCTTTGTTCAGCTATGTTCCTTCTTATTTTCGCCGAAGATCTGCTTTACAAAAAGAAATCGCTAAACTCACAGCTCAATATAAAATAAAAAAACAGAAATACAAATACTATTTATATCATCAAAATTTCTTACTCTGTTGCATGCAAGATCTTTATGATACAACCAGGAATGATTCCACTCGTTCAATATGGTCATATTCGAAAAGTGGTTATTAGTGGTCTGATATTGTTCCCAGTATGACTGACAAACAATTCAAAGACAATTTTCGAATCCATCGTGCTACATTTAAACAAATTCTTGAAAACGTAGAACCTTATTTAAAAAAACAAGATACTAAACTACGTCGCTCAATACCAGCTGATAAACGATTAGCTTGTGCTCTTTATTCATTAGGATCAACAAGTGAATTGCGAACCATTGCTCATCTTTTCGGTATAGGCAAAAGTACCGCAGTCGAAATTTTACATGAATTTTGCGATGTTATGGTTGATTTATATTTCAATCGTTTGGTTAAATTTCCTATTACTAATTAAGAAATAAAAGAAACAATCGATGCCTTTAATGACAAATATTCATATCCTATGTGTATTGGCTCTATCGATGGTACTCATATTAGTATTGAGCCTCCTTCCGGAGAAGAAACAGATTATTTCAATTACAAAAAACATCATTCTGTTATTGTTCTCGCAGTTGTCAATGCTGATTTGAAGTTTACGTATATTAATGTTGGAGCTCCTGGCCGTTGTAATGATGCCTTTGTTTACAATCGATCAAAGCTTTTCGATGTTATCAAAAATCCAATTTATAGCCAATTTTACATGGTTCATAATACAACAAGAATTCAAGCCCATTTGGTAGCTGATTCAGCCTTTCCGTTGAGTCAAAATTTAATGAAACCATATGCAGAACGCGTCAATATGCCTCGTCAACAGTCATCATTCAATTACTGACTTAGTCGATGTCGTTGTACTGTTGAAAGATCATTTGGCCATTTAAAAAACCGGTTTAGATCGATTCATAAAAAAATGGAATGCGGTTTAGAACATGTCAAGCTTATCATTAAAACTGTTTGTATTTTACATAACATTTGTATTGATGCACAAGATAATATCGAAACGGATTGGGATATTACTACGCCAACATATAAAAAACCTACATGCAATGCACAAACATTAATAGCTGCTAATATGAGAGACGCTTTGTGTGATTTTTTTTGTCCAAAATCCATTGTTGTGATTTCGTTTATTTTAATTAGTAAAAGCATAATTGAATGCTACTTTAAAATAAATTTATATCTATTAAAATTGCATCTGCAAATCTTTTTGAAACTTTATATTATGTTTCTGAAAAGTCTTCGGCATTCTCGTATGTCAAACGGTTACGTAATATATTAATAGGATATACTCTCTTCGTATTTATCGAATTCTAATGAACAATTTTATTCTAATACTTAAAAAGTAAATTAGAGAGGCATTATTATCACTCATTATATAGGTGTATCGGGAGAAAGCGACATCTGTTGATGTCTAAGTGTGTAATACTTATTCATTTGACCTACATTGTTGAGGCTCGCGATTTTGATTGGTGAATTAGTTTGTAAGTATGGACGCATCTTGGTTTAATACGGATTTAATGCATTATTTTTCTATAGTCTAGACCAGGCCTTTGTCTTTCATTGATTTCGATGTAGAAAAAAAGCAATTGTGTTTTTTTTCTGTTCATTTTGCCGCTGATCGAATTATTCTAACAGAAAATTTCCTTTTTCTAGATTCCACTGTCGTAAAAACATGTCAGCCTTCAATCCATTCGAAGCTCACTACGATACAATCAACGATAAAGATGATTTCAACATTTCAACCGTCAGCAAAAACTACACAATCAATCCACTAGAAACCGAAGCTGAACGGGGCATTCGTACGCGTACAGTGTATGTCGAAAACATTTTCCCCGATTCGAAATAAACAAAAAAAAATCTTCTTCGTTTAGTACGCCGGTTGTCACCGGTTCATCAATCGCTGCATTTGTTTTCAAAGACGGCGTTATCCTCGCTGCTGATGTTCTCGGTTCGTACGGCTCGTTAGCTAAATATCGAAATCTACCGCGTATTCATCAAGTCAACGATCGAACCGTGTTGGCTGTCAGCGGCGATCTGTCCGACGCTGATTATATCAAAGAAGCGATTGATACGAAAGTGTATGTTGAATGATTCTTGTTTTTTTTTTGTTTTTCTATTGAAAATTTTGAATAGAGAAGAAGATTTCGTTCAAGAAGATGGAGGTGAATTTACACCGTTGGCGCTCTATGCTTGGTGCACTCGACTTATGTATCATCGACGAACTAAATTCAATCCTTTGTTGACAAGTGTTGTCGTTGCTGGTTTAGAAAATAACGAACCGTAAACACGAATTGTAAATTGAATAAAAAACCATTTTCGTTTGATAGATTTCTCGGACGTGTGAATGATAAAGGTTCAGCTTTCAAGGAATTCTTAATCATGACTGGCATTGCTAGTCATTTGACTCAAGTAGATCGAACGATTTCGTCTTTTTTTTGTGTTCATTGGTAAAATTGAATTAGGGCTGGATTCGAACAATTCTTGAAAATGCCGGTCAACTTAATAAAGATCAAGCTGAAGCTTTGATGGACCGTGTGATCAAACAGCTCTTCTATCGTGATTGTCGAGCTTTTGCTCGTGTAAGTCTATCGGCATTTTATAGATTTCGAAAAAGAAATTCTGATTTTCTTAGTATCGTGTTTGCATTGTTACGAAAGACGGTGTTGAATTCAAAGCAAAAGAAGTTCAACCCGATTGGAGCTTAGCACCATTACTGTACGTTTAATTTTCAAACGCTAAATCAATTGATTGACTTGTTTCTCTTTTGTATTTTAGTCGTAATACGGAATAGAATGGTTCAACTTCAAAATTATGAAAAGACACACACACAAACGATATTTAGTCGAGACTTTCACCTTTTGTGTTGTTATTTCTTTCTTTTTTTTTATTATGATCATTCTAAATACAGACAAAGTCTTATTCTACATTCTTTTTGTTTTTTCATTCGATACAAAAGAAAAAAAGAATTTTGTGTTCATCCCCTGTGATCGTTGAGTTGATTAATAGATAATTGAAATCGTTTTGATATCAAACACGTGTGTGATATATCTTCTTTCACATTTTTCATCTTTCTCGTTCTCGCATTTCCATTGACAATCCCCTTTCTCTCTCTCTCTTTCCGTTCGCGTACAGTCGAGATTAGAAGATAATATCATCAGCATCATCATCATCATGTCCCATAGGCTTAGCGCCCGTTGGGGCCAACCATGCTTTTTACGGGATCAGATTTTTCCACGCTTGTCGGTCTTGCGCCAAGTGCAACAGTTCCTGGCCACTGCGTTGACACCATTCTGTTATGTCGTCTAGCCACTCTCTACATGGACGCCCTCGCCTAGGTTTTCCTTCCATTTTCGAGAATATTAGATGCTTAATTATTCTCGTGTCGTCCATTCTGCATATATGAGAAGATAATATGCCCTTTTCAATAGTAATCAGGCAAATGTTTGCTTTTATACAATGTCTTCTTTATCGTTTTATATTAAGATAGATTTTCTTTGTTTTCCATTAACGTCTGTTGATATCTGAATCGGATAAGATGTATCTGTAACTAGATATCGTTGTAACAAAAACAATAACAGACAATAAAATGATCCATCACGTTCCTTTCGATTCCGATTAGTCAGGTAAGATGATGATGATGACACATCATTTTGGCACGTGTGAATTTCTCGTCTATGTTGTTTCGAATAGTTCATCGAGAGAGAGAAAAAGAGAAAGAGAGAGAATGACCGTTTGACCGGTTCAATGTTGTGTTCATACACGTCATGGCTATTGGTTGGCGAATGAGTGAAGGATAGATGGAACAGGGAGAAAAAAAAGCACACACACACACACACACACACAAAGATTGTTCGTATTCTATTCATTGACATTAATTGGAGCAACGGCTGCTGTTCTCGATGTCCTAGTTTTTTTTTCTTCTTCTATTTCCATCTGTTCGCTATTTTGTGTCTAGTTTTACATTTCACGTTTTAGATATTTATAAACCGATATGTTTAAGTTCAAACTCGGACGTAAACAGCCCGAGGATAATGAAACTCGTCGACGTCTTCAAAAAGAACTATTTGGTTTAACCAAAATTTGTGATCGAGGTTTTCCTTCACGTCCATCGGCACTCGCCTACGATTCTCAACTCAAACTCATCGCTATCGGCACACACACAGGTGAAATTCGAATCTACGGTCAGCCTGGTTTTCAACTCTCCTACAGTCTCGAATCGAACTCATCGTCATCGATTCGGAAATTAATATTTCTCGATGGCATCGCTCGACTACTCGTCCTGACAGCTGACGGTTACTTTCATCTCCTCGAAATTAATAACACAAGTTCATTGTCATCGAACGATTCAAGTGCAGTACGAATCGATCGTATTTGCACGTCGAATGATGATGATTCGAATATTTTGAAAAATATTCAAACAATTTGTCTCCTACGAAATCATTTCAATCTTTTAATCGGTCTAACCGATGGAAATATTTATTTATTTAATCTCGAAAATTTCTCATTGAATCCAACGGCAATTATTCCGACGGAAGTCATCGAAAAGATCATCGTCGAATATTGCAGCGGACGAATTATTCATCCGGGTTCAGTTCAATCGATTGTTCAACATCCGATCAACGAAGATAAAATACTAATTGGCTACAAAAACACCTTAATCGTTCACTGGGATTTACCATCGAATAGTCACGATCGAACTTACATCTACAAACAAGAAGTTGAATCAGTTTGCTGGTACAATCAAGGAATGAATTTTGCCACTTGCCATAACAACGGAAGTTACGCTCTGTGGGATGCGAAACAACAATTGAATATTGTCGAAACCGAAAAGATTCCCTATGGACCGTATCCTTGCACGCCAATGACGAAAATCTTAGTTAAAACCATGCGAAATGGCGAACCTTTGATTGTGTTTGCCGGCGGTCTACCTCGGTCAAGTTACTCGAATAAACATAGTGTCAGTTGTTTGACAGAAAACGAACACGATCATAACAATGATCGAACACGACACGTGACATTCGATTTTACCACGAATGTGATCGACTTTTTTACCATTGACAAATCGTCGACGGATAGCATTCGTGACGATCCACAATCGCTTGTGATTTTGTTAAACGAAGAACTTGTGGTCATCGATTTAGTCACCGACAGTTGGCCATCGTATCATCTCCCGTATTTAAATAGTATTCACGCCTCGCCTGTTATTTGTACGACATTAGCATGTAATGTTAATCGAGAATTCTTCAAGAAATTAATCAACTACGGACAAATACAATTCGATGATTATTCCGATCGAAAATGGCCGATTACTGGTGGAGAAATGAAGTATAATGGGCATATTCCTGAAGATGATGTCGAACAACGAGATTTGCTGTTAACTGGACATGAAGATGGGTCAGTACAGTTCTGGGATGTGACGAATATTTCAATGCCATTGATTTATAAATTGAAAACAAGTGATTACTTTCAAGTTGAACAAGCGCCACCAGATGATATGGACGAGGAAACTTGGCCGCCTTTTCGAAAGACGGGACTTTATGATCCTTATTGTGATGATCCACGTTTAGCCATACAGAAATTAACACTTTGTACGAATACGGACGCATTGATCGTTGCTGGTACAGCTGGCCAAGTGTTAACATTCGAATTCAGTTCCGAATCGACGGACGCGAACATTTCAACGACAACAGTTAATCTTCTCGAAGGTTGCGAAAGTTTCGTCTGGAAAGGTCACGAAGAAATGAAAAGCAAACAAAATTTCCTTCCGCCTGGCCTTGTTTTAACTTCCTTAGTTCAACTCTATCCGCCAGCTGCTGTCTCGGCATTAGCTCTATGTTCAGATATTCAAACTTATGCTGCCGGTACCGCACACGGTTTTACCATCTTCAATTACAAACAAAATCGAATTCTGGCAGCGAAATGCACGCTCGATCCCAATGCGTTGGGCACGGCGGCACCTGCGCCCTCGTCAACCGGCGAATCGACGTTGATTCGTGGTCGTTCATTGAAAAAATCGCTTCGAGAATCGTTTCGACGTTTGCGTAAAGGTCGAACGATTCGAAAGGGCACGATGATTCCAATGTCATCGAAACGAATGGACGAAAACAATCCATTATCACCGACGAACATGCATCTAGAAGAAGTCATACGTGTGCCAGTCGAAAGACAAGTCGAATTTCGAGACTTGAAACCTGTCGACGATCAAGTAGCCAGCATGGTTCGGTGTCTTTATTTCGCCAAAACTTATCTGAATAGTGTTAACGATCGAACTCGTTCGCTTTGGGCGGGTACTAACGGTGGTCATGTCTATGTCTATTCGATTAACACTTGTGACTCTCAAACGAATGGTGGAGCATCGATTGAAACCGATCAAATCAATACTTGTACGATGGCCAAAGAAATTCGATTGAAACATAAAGCTCCTGTCTTAAGTATCGTGGTGCTCGATAGTACAAATCAATCGATAGGACAAGGTTCAAGTATTCCTACGATTGAATCAGCTTTACCAGTAGCTCAAGTACCTGTTCCAATATCAAACAATCCGGAAAGTACTTCGCCAACAACAGCAACAGCAGTTACATCACATAAAGTTTTGATTTGTTCCGAAGAACAATTTAAAATCTTCACATTGCCTAATTTAAAACCTTATTGTAAATTCAAAATGACCGCAACCGAAGGTGCTCGAGTACGAAAAGTCAACATCAATCAATTCTCTCTCAAAACAGGTATTTCCCTCTCTGATCCTTTGCTCATTTTCTCTCTTTCTCTCTCGTTTAGATAATCCATCGGATACAACACATACCGAATCTTGTCTTGTTTGTTTGGATAACCTAGGTCAGATAAGTATCTATACATTGCCAACACTTCGTCGACAAATCCTATTCAGTTGTATCAAAGCAAGTGACATCACTGCATTATCAAGTGTACAGTTTTCTCCTCATGCACATGCACTTTATCTTCAATCATCATCCGAATTAGCTCAAGTCACATTTTCACCACAGACAATTCTGCCTTATTCAATGTCGATTTCCTATGACAAACTTCAACGAAAGACAATACAACGACAAACAAGTCCACTGAGATCGGAATTAAACGGACACGATGTTTTACTATCATCACCATCGAAATTATCTGAACATGCTGCCGATGAATCGACGATAACATCGGCGAGTGAAAAACAAGAAGAAACACCATTGAAAAAACCCAATGATAAGAACAAAAACAATGGTTATGATGAATTAAGTTCAAGTAAAATCAATTATATCAACGGAAAAATCTATCAAAATGGTCATGCTGGAAATAATCACAGTGGTTTTAGTACGAATTCAGATTCAGCTATTGATTTAAGTTCAGGAATAACTTCAATGAATATCACAAACAATCATAATCATCCATCGAATGATGACATTCAAAAGCCAGTCGTCGATCGAGATTTACCATCATTTCAATCGACACCATTGAGAATCTCGACAGATCCATTAGTACAAAAAGATCATCAAAATTCCATATCTCCTGTTTCACCCAACGGTAAACTTGCTGGTTCATCGGCAAAACTCATTTCTATCAAAGTACATCAAGCACCAACATTGAATCAAATTCATTATTACAATGGTTCAACAACTAATAATAATAATAATAATTCAACGTCGCCAAGTCAACGTTCACCTGCCATACATACATAAACATCAAACTTCATCGTTCTCTTTTAAATATTCTTCTTGGTTTTGCGTGCAGATAGATAAATGTTGTCAGATATTGTCTTTTTTGTCCTTGTGTATTTGTGTATAATCATCAAATATTCAGAATGATGCTCGAAATCCGTAAACAAAATATCAATAATACTCTTGACGTTGTCTTCCAACTTTCATTTATTGACAAAAAATCTTTTCTTTTCTGTGTGTGTGTCTCTCAATTGATAATTTACTCTTCTTTTTTTTCTGTGTCTCTCATTCTCTCTCTCGTGCTATTACTCCTGAAAAAAAAGCTCAACGTTTGTCTGTGTGCGTGTGTGTATTTAGCAGCAATCAAATACGAATGATTGCGTCTTATTCATACATATCTATTAAAAAAAAAGAAAGCTAATCATAAAGTAAATTTCAATTCGTATGTTTGCTGATTGAGGACCTCTGTCGAAAAGTTTAAAGAGAATAAACGAACTCATTTACTGGGCACTTTGTGCATTTCATTCGAACCAATGAGAAACGTTGTATAGAAGATAGATATGTATGTAGAAAAGATACATTTCACAGTATTAGTATTTGATATAACAATGCCGACAGTTCTCCTAGTTGATTGCTCGTTGGGCATGGCCGAACGGTTTTCATTTGTAATTAAACAAGCAGATAATATGGAGACAACGATGAGCATTGAAAAACGTAGTATAATCGCGAAATTAATCGAAGCATTAATGGCTCATAGTACAAGTCCAACGAAATTGGAAACAATTGCATTAGTACGTTGTTTCGTTTGCGTTGATGTTCATGACGATTTGTTTAGGTTTTTTTTGCGGGCAAAGATACGATTAAAATTATTCAACATTTTACGAGAAATACAGAAGATATTGTTAAATCAGTTCAAAAAATACCGATATTCGGTGATTATTCATTGAAAACAGCGATTGACTTTGCAAAGAAATATTTAACAACTACATTCGGCGCTCAACGTTCGCAGAAAGTTCGTTTTCTACATTCATTTTCTTAAAAATTCATTCGATTTCGTTCAGATTTTAGTTTTTACAGATAGTTCACATCGTGATGACGATGACGACGACGATAATAAAACAAATGTAAATCAAATGGATGTCGATCTACGTAATCCAACAACCAATGACGAACAAACTAAAATCTCATCGTCGAATTCTCATACTGAAATTTCATTTATTTGCATAAGAAAACCATCGAATATCGATCGAATTCGATTCGATGAGATGACTGAACGTACTCAATGTTCATTATCTCAAATCTATTGGTTACTAAATCGAGAAAAAGAAAATCAAACCATAATCACAAATGAAATGATTCAAAATGTGATCACAGATATTAAAAATGATCTTACAAATATTTTCGTCTCGGTACTTAAATGCGGTCATTACGAATCGCAACTTGCAGTTTATCCTAAGATTAAACCCGCGATTTTGTAAGTTCAAAACAAACACTAAAAACAAAACTCAACTTTCGTCAATTTAGACAAACAACCGGTGAATTACTTCAACCATCAAATACCCTCACAGTCAATGGTTTTATCGAACTTTCATCAATTCGTAGTGCAATGGCAACATCGACACATATTCTTTTGCCGATCATTCGTCATTCTCGTGTGCCGGTATTTGCAACAAAGAAATCTGCTGTTCCACCAACAGCATCGACGACATCGTCGATGTCAACGAAGAAAATCAATCCAGCAAATAATTTCTACTATCTTCTTCTTGTTTGTTTGAAAAAAGCGAAATCGGCTGCATTGGTTTCAGTGAACGATCAATGGTTTGGCACGATTTATTGTCAGAAATTCGAACGAAAGAAAAAGTCAAGTCGTTTGATTTTATCAGTATTCGAACCTGGCGATCGAATACCATGGATTCCGAATTTCGAACGTCTCGGACCCTATGCCATGATGTTTCCGCCAGGACCAAATGGAGATCTTGATTATAAAAAACAAGCATGGCCTGTAAAACCATTTCCACGAAGTTACACAGAAACATTCCTGATCTGGTGTAGACAGAATAATTTTCAAGTAAAATAAAAATTATCGATTCTTAGATTCAATATCTTTTTTTGTTTTCGACAGAATGATATTAATAAATTCGTTCGAGCTTCGACAAAATTACCAGAAAAAGTCAATATATTCTATCGAGTAGATGAGATTGTTTCTTCGTTGTTGTTTTTTAAAAAGTCAATGAATTGTTTAGGAATTGAATAAAATCTGTCGTGGTGCATTTATCTATGGTCTTCGTGAGCAATTATTTGTTTTACTCTTTCAACTCTTTCAACGACAAATTCAACTAGGCAAAATCAAACCTGACGGAAAGAAATACATTGAAAGTGTGCTCAATTACATGACACGTCTCTGTTCATCAGATCGTTTTATAAAATTCGAAGAAACGACCTAATTTTTTCTTGTCTTTTCTTTTTTGTAAATAGAAAAATCTTGTTGATGAATATCTCTACATACATTTCAGATAGAAAATGTCCAACGATATCGAATATTTTCCTCGTGGTAAAACTCAAACCGATTTACCGAAAGAAAAAACACGAACGAATCGTGTCGATCGAGACGATTTGTTTGTTGGAACATCATCGAAACGAAAACGTTCGCAACAAGACAAACAAAAACTTCAAAACGAACAAAAAAAGAAGAAGAAAAAATCTCTCGATGGTGAAAATCATCAAGATGCTCTATATCGACGATTACACAAACAAGTTCGTTCATTGTTTTCTATTTATTTTTCTCTAATATTTAAAAATAGAATCTAACCGACGGTATTCTCATCTGTGGTTGCATCGAAAAAATCTCTCCGTTTGAATTACGTGTCAGTCTTCCACATCAAAATATCGGTTATATTCCGTTGACAATGATCTCCGATGAATATACGGAATTGCTTCAGGAAAAACTGGCATCGAACTCGAATGACAGTTCGAGTGATCTCGATGAAATCTTTCGAATTGGCCAATATGTTCTCGGTCGAGTGATTCAAGGTGATAATGAAAATGAACAAAAACAAAAACGTTTACATTTAACAATCAATCCGAAAGACGTTTGTGATCAATTAACACCGGAGAATTTAGTTAAAGGAATGGTAGGAGTCATTGAATTTTGTTTTATTGTTATCGAAAATGAGGATTTAGATGCTACCGGGTGTAGTGTCGAGCATTGCTGATCATGGTTATTTGATTAATATCGGATTTTCACAAAGAAAAGGCTTTCTACCCAAGGATAAACAAGTCGATGAATTGAAAGTTGGTTTTCATGGTTTATTTCAAATCAAAGAATCATCGGCTAATAATTCACGAATTATTCCTTTGAAACTTCTCGACAATCGAAAAGAACGACCAGTATGCATATTCAATTGATTTCAAAATAAAGAAATCGATTTTTATTTATTAGGCATTAGTTCCGAAAAAAGTGCCATTTCATATGCTTTTACCCGGTTTGAAGTGCAAAGTGACTATTAATAAAGTAATTTCAATAGTTGTTCGTTTTGATTGAAATACATAGATTTATTTTAGACCCGTGTCAATGGTCTTGAAGTATCATTCGGTGAAATCAAAGGCTTCATTCATTTACAAGATTTTCCATCATTGAAAACTCCAATCGAAGATTTTTCACCTGAACAAGAAATTGAAGCAACAATTCTATCGATTGATCCAACAACTAAACTCATTCATTATTCTCTTCAAAATCATTTTCTTTCATTGACATCATGTCCATCAATCACCGAACATAGTTCAATCGTCGGTGCTTGTCAATCTTGTGTCATTGTTCGTGCCATTGGTTCATCATTAGCTATCCGAATACCATCATTAAAACAATTTGGTATTGTCTCATCAACAAACTTAACCGACGAGCCCGTTGAAGATCTTCAACAATTATTAACTTCATTCCAACCAGGAGATAAACATCAGTAACAAAAATATAGAAAAAAAAATTCTTTTTTTTTATGATTGAAGAATTTGTTTTGTAGATGCCGAATCATTGGAATATCTTTAGCTAGTAATTTAGCTATATGCTCTTTGAAAAAGTATATCAAATGAATGAAATTTAAGTTGAATGTCATATATTCTTTCGTTTTTTATAGGAGTATCATTGACGCCCCATTTATCACCTATGCTAATGTTGAAATCGGTAGTTTAGTTAAAGTAAAAACTTCCTCATTTTACTTTACAATTTTGCAAATCGAATGAATATTTTCAGGGTACAATCAGTCATGTCGATGATCATGGTTTATCAATAAATCTAAACAATCATATCACGGGATTTGTGCCGATTATTCATAACGCTGATATACCAATTAAAGAAACGCTAAAGAAATTTCCATTGAAAAAGAAAGTTCAATGTCGAGTTTTACATGTCGATCCATCTCGACAACGATTAATCTTAACAATGAAAAAATCTTTATTAAACACGAAATTACCTATTGTTTCATCGTATAAAGATCTACAAAATAGTTTAGTTACAATTGGTGTCATTGTTTCGATTCAAGATTACGGTTTACTAGTAAAACTCTTCGGAAATCTCTGTGGTTTAGTACCGAAAAGTGAAATTGGTCAATTACAAAATGTTTTAACAGCAAATGTTAAAAATCAATTACAACAAATGTTTCACATTGGTCAAACAGTTTCATGTCAAATTCTTAATTTCGATGAAGACCAAAAGAAAATAACTCTTAGTCTTAAAGTAATCAATCAACAAGTGTTAATTTGAAAAAAATAAATCAGTTTTATATTTTCTCAGGTTCCAGGAAAAGCATCGTTCGGTAGTAAATTAGCAGTTGTCCCAGGAGATTTCTCCATTGGCAAATTAGTTCAATGGACAGTTTCGGAATGTGAAAAAGATGAATATCTACTTGCTAATGCTCAATCAGAACGTCGTCGAAAACCGATACCTGTGACATTAACTCGTAATCATACGTCGGACTTTCTCGAACATCAAACACTTTTCATGAACTATGATTTATCCATAAATCAAACTCAACAACGTGAAGGTATCTATTGGTCACATTCGTCGTATATAAATATCTCAATGAGACGATCGTTGATCGAGTTTTCTCGACGATCGACTTATCCACAGAAATTCGAAGATTGCACTGTAAGATTTGTTCGTTTTTTTTCGGGGGGCGAAGATGAAAATCAATGTTTGTACTATTAGGTTGGAATGATCGTTCCAGGAATCGTTCAAAATCTATTTGAATACGGTCTTTTCATTGATTTACCCAATGGAATTATCGCATTTGCACCACAGAAACATTTAGATTTGCAAGGAAGTTTAGAAAATATTGAGAAAAAATTTCGTATTGGTCAAACAGTGTTCGTTCGAGTTCTTCAACTCGACGAGAAAAAACAACGTTGCATTGTTTCATTGAAAAGTTTAATCTATGACGGAGAAATTTCTCGATTAAATCAAAATGATTTCGTTCTTCAAATGTATCTCGATGAGAAATTTCAATTACTTGAAGCGATGAAACAACATGGAAATGGTAAAACCTCATTATTTGTTTTTGTTAAATGAACTATTTTCGTTTTGTTCAAAGGTCCATTGTCGAAATTCTTTCAAGAAACTAAACAATGGATTGGTTATCAATGTCGATATTTAATCGAAAAACGTCTTGGCAATTGGTTTCATGGCCGATTGGAAAACGGACTACCAGCTAGTTTACCCTACAATCCACATCATTCAATCGGTGATTCAGTTCAATGTCATATCATTGATTATCATATTCCAACTCAACATTTTATCCTATCTATGGATTGGAAAAAACCAACGAATAAACCAAATCAATCGACAGATTGCATCATTCTCTGTCAATTATCTCCATATGCAATTGGATTAACAACATCCGAACACAAACTCATCTATTTACCGACATTTACAGATTTAAATTCGTTCTATTCACCATCATCATCGATTTCCTATCAAATCAAACAACAAATCGATCTTTCATCATTAACATCATACACATCCGATCAATATCATTACATTCTCTATTCAAATCCAACGAAAAACTCCTCGATTCAATCCTATCAAATCAACGAAACACATTCAGTGACTATTCTCGATGTTCTACCGAAACAATTGAACGTCAAACTACCAGATAATTCTCGTGGTCGTATTCATATCACTGAATTATTTGCTCAAGATCCATTGCCTGATAGTTATCAAACATTGAACGACCTCTATCAAGTCAATCAAACATTAAATGTTCGAATTCTTGGAACGAGAAACATCGAACAAGATTCGAAACATCAACGACCTGTCTACGAATGTTCACTTCGAAATTCATCATCGATTCAACATAAAGTTGGCGATCGAATACTCGCCTATCTCGATAAAATCGACGAGAAAACTAAAGGCTATTGGTTCTATTTATCACTTCATGTTCGAGGTTATGTTCCAGCAGAATTAATTTCGAAAAAATTAGAACCTGGTCAATGTGTGTATCTTACTATCTTAAACAAAACAACGAACGAAAAAGGCGAATATTTTACATTGACAATGTTTGATAAATCTGAAATCGACGATAATAAAACGGTTTATGCAAAATTCGATACAATTGAAACGATAAATGAATTTCGTTTTCATGTTAAACATAATAATGAACTTTATGAAGCGATTTTGTATTCGACTGATGTGTCGGATTGTTTCGAAGATTTTGTTCTTTGGAATTATTTAATGAACGTTAAATCACCATTGTTAATCAATGGACAATTGAATATTAAAAAAGAGCTATGGAAATTTCGAAATAAAACAATACGAGCTTTTGTCAAAGAAGAAAATACCGAGAAGAAACAATTGATTCTTTCAACACGAAAATCACGATTGGAAAAAAATCATTTGGATATTATCGATGAAGAAATCGAAAGCATCGATCAAATTTCAGTTGGTGATGTTCTACATGGTTATATCGATAAATTATCCAATCGACAGATTGTTTTATTACTCGGTTCAGGAAAATCGATTCTTGGACACGTGGAAAAAGTTGTGAATCGAAGTTTAAATGGACATTTACGTGAATATTTAGATATTGGAATGGTTATGGAAGCTATTGTTTTGAATGTTGACAAAGACAAAAACAAATGTCAAATGAAATTAACGGATCAATGTATTGAACAAATCCTTTCGAAACGTTCGAAAAAAGGTCGTTTATCACGAGCGAGTAGTATCGTAAGTGAATATTTTCTTTTTTTTCGAAATCAATTGTCATTTAATTCATAGAATGGTTCGATTCTCGGTGATAATGACAATGAAACACCATCGAAACGTATTAAAATCGATGAAGATTCACTTCAAACACCGACTGTACTCGGTAGTGATCTGAAATTCGATTGGAATGATGATCTTTCGACTCTACGTCCGATGACCTCGAACGACGAGAAATTCGAAGATCTCATCGAATCAAATAATCACGAACAACCAACGAAACACAAATCATCGGACCGAACAGAAAAAGAATACGAAGATCTCGTTCGACAAGCACCGAATGATTCACAATTATGGATTGAATATATTCAATTCTTTATTGATCAAGCTGAAATCGATCGTGCTCGAGCTTTAGCTGAACGTGCTTTAGGAACAATTTATTATCGGTAAAGATTTTTTTTTCAAGAATATCGAACGAATAATAAATCTTTTGTCTTCAGTGAGGAACGTGATAAATTGAATATTTGGATTGCATATTTGAAACTTGAGAATCAATATGGTACACCAGAGAAATTGAATGCTGTTCTAACGAGAGCATTGGGTAATTGCGATGGATTGAAAGTTTATCAACGATTAGCTTGTGAAGTTTACGAGAAAAATGAAAAACTCGAAGTAAAACGAACAATTAGAAATTTGAAAATCAAAACACGATTTTCGTTGCTTTAGGATGCGAATGCAACTTTTAATTTATTAATTAAAAAATATAATAAAGACAAACAAGCTTGGTTAGAATACATTATGTATCTATTTCGACATGGACAAAATGATCAAGCGAAAACAATTCTCGATCGATCATTTTCAAGTTTAACATCAACTGATCGTAAGATTTTCTTCGGTAAAAGTCGAATCATTTTTTTTTGTTTTTGTTGTTCAGATGTCGAAATGATAAATAAATTCGGCCAATTAGAATTTAAGTATGGTGACAAAGAACGTGCGAAAACTCTCTATGAAAAATTACTATCAAGTTATCCGAAACGAACGGATCTCTGGTCGATTTACATCGATATGTTAATTAAATACGATGTTGAACCCGTCAATGCCGCTCGGTAGAAACTATTGATTTCCATTGTTATCTAGAAAATCTATTGTTCTTTTTTTATTTGAAGATCAATTTTTGATCGAGTCTTAGCATTGAACATTCCGCCGAAGAAAATGAAATTTTTAATTAAAAAATATCTTCAATTTGAGAAACAATACGGAACAACAGCTGATCTTAATCGAGCAAAAGAACGTATTACTCAGTATGTTAATGCGAATGAACATACGGAGGATGGTCAAGAAAATCTTCAACAAGATCAAGATTTCGATCTCTGAATAAGACATTCATTTGTCTTAGATAGTTGTTTTTGTTATTAATTAAAAAAAAAGAATAAACTCATTTGAAAAAATCCTGTTTCTTTTCTCTTTCTGTTTCCTTTTTTTTTGCTTAATTCGAGTTCGAGAGAAAGAAAAGAGAGAAAGATTTAATTCACAGTACGCTTAAACTATTCTCTTGACTTTCCTCGTCTAACATGCCCAACTCGAGAGAGAAATGCCGAGATATGTTAGTTCATGTCTCGTCACTCTTTTGTCTCTTTTTTTTTCTTCTATATATTTTTCTTTGATAGCATTGCACTTGTTATATGAGTTGACTAAAAGCTGTTTTCCGTTTCTCTTTTTTCTTTTTTCTTCACTTGCTCGCCATTCTCGCAAATATCACATCATGGCAAGTTTTATTTTACTTTTTCTTCTCTCGCTCTCTTACATATCTGCTCGAGGAAATGTATCGAACGATACGAATGTCAATTTTAACATATTACGATAATTAAGATCGGTAGAGAGAGAGATTGAATGGGTAATATGATTGTATTAGTATTTGGCAGCGACTATGAAAGAGTCAGAACTGTTTTTATTTGTCTTTTTAGTTAGGAAAATAAGCTAGACTTTGATTTATTGAATTGACAGAGCGTTATGCAGATGAGCATTGAAGTGGAATGAATTTTCATAAGTCAAAATAATTAAATAGATTCATTTTCAGATGCTAGAAAATATCTAAAAGTTCAACAATTCAACGATTGGAATTCAAACGCAAAATTGTAAATCACCATGGATAATATTACTCTACAGAAACAAGTTGAAAATCTTCGACAACAACTCAAAGTTGACCGTGTTCCATTATCACGGACATTGATGGAGTGAGTCATTCTTTTTCTTTCATTGACATCCGTCTTTAGATCTGCTTTGATTAAGACCATCCTAGATGCGTATCTAACAGGAAAACGCCTTTGCTAAGAACATCTATGGCGCCATTAGACATTATTCGTTCTTTTCTTTTTCTGTTCTTCGCGTCCCATCAAACTAAAAAGCAAGCCGACGGCAATATTGTCGGTAGAACAGAAAGATAGTGAAGATGAACTACAACGCTATCGAGTTCGAGAAAAAAAAAGAAATACGAGGATTCTTCGACGAGAGAAAAAGAGAAAAAATAAACGAGACGAAGCTTCTTGCATGTTCTCGTTCATGGTACATGTATTGGAGTGGTGTTGGTAGTAATAGTAATCGTAGTAAGAGCGCATCGTCTCTCGCTTCTTTTTTTCTCCCATCACGTCTTATTCGTTCTCTAGCCGTAATACACACACACGTATATACACGAGCAGAACTACATGTTGCCCGATTTTTTTCGCTCGTTTATTTGCTCGATCTCTCGTTTACTAGTTGGCTCTTCTCTTTTCTTCTTTTCCAGAATAGCGAGCGAGAGAGAGAGAAAGAGAATTGGTTCTGTTACTACTACTTTTGTTGTTGTTGTTATTATTATTACGATTTTTTCTGTCTTTTTCTCTTTCTCTCTCTTTCTTTCTCTTTTTTCGCTCTCGAGCGTGTGTGTTTGTCCATCATCATTTTCTCTTATTTATTGGGCGCGTTGTTCGTAATCCGAATACCTAACTATCAACGTCTAAAACACTAATCAAAATAAACTTTCTCAATCGATTATGGATAAAGGTTCATTACAAAAACAAATCGATTCACTACGATATCAACTTCGTGTAGAAAAAGTTCCACTATCGAAAACGCTTCAAGAGTAAGTTTTTTTCTTCTGAAGATGATAGTTCGTTAGAAAGATAAGAATAGAATAGGTATTCGATTCCAATAGGAACGATCGTTTATTTTGTTTTCTTTATTTAGATTGAAACGATATATTCAAGAAAACGAACAAGCTGATCCACTTATTCATCCACCAGATAAAAAAAATAATCCATGGGCAGAAAAAAGCAAATGTACGGTCATTTAAACAATCTGTACGACACAGATAATCAACTGTTAACAGACTTGTTACCTCTCATTTTTATTTCATATCTATCTAACTAACTATGATCACTGATTTTTCTTTGTCTTATTGCTTCGTATATCGATTATGTTGACTGATTGAGGATTTTCTTTTGTGACAAATGTCTTTTTTCTTCTTCTTCTCTTTCTCTAGTCGGTCAGATCGTGTGTATTTTTGTACAGTAGATGACAACCATACAATGAGGATACTCGAACTCCTTACAAACGATCTGCAGCAGTCACCATAAACTAATTCTCTTCATTCATTCATTTATTTCTTTTTTTTTCTTGTTGATGTCGTTTTTTGTCTTCTTAGTTGAATGTGCATATGTCGGTGGTGTTAATTGTACTATCTTTTATTCTCATCAGTGAGTGTCTCTGTCTCTTGCTCTCTCTCTCTCTCTCTCAGTCTTTTTTTTAAATATGAAATGAAAATTTCTAATGAGAACTCATTTCTAGTGCCTTCCTCCAATCATAACGAAGATTTTTCATTGAATTATTACATGTTAATCAATCATATTGTATATTTTACGAAAAAAAAAGTAGCGTGCAATTAGTATGATTGATAACCTGACGAGCACAAGGAAGTTATTCATGAAGAATAATAACAGCTGTTTACAGGATACGAGATTGTTGATAAAATATCATTTTCAATGAAAAAAAAAATGAACTGGAAATACTTTAGCTGTAATGCTGCACGTTTCAATCATTAATATCTTATCGATTTCGATAAGTTTTGCGAGGTTTTCTTAATGAGAATCATCAGTTGTATTTCACATTGCACTTTTTTTTCCATTCGTTCTCTTGAATACATCAATTACGTTTTGATAGCATCTGCTTTTTTTTGACATCAGAAGAAGAAAAAATAACTTTATCCAGATTTCATTCGACTTATTAAACGGTTGGTAACGTCAAATTGACAATTGGAACTAAGTTGACTTAAATCCGATAAATCTTGTCATTGCAAAGATTTAAAAATAGTTTTTCTAAGAATATTCACAGTCCTCAAGTCAAGCTTTTATTTTTCAGAAAATGAAATCATAAATTAAACTGTCTGTTTCATCAAAGTGATTAATGAATAGATAGGTTTTTCGTTTTGAATATTGTCTCGAATGATTTCAAGATCAGGCAGCCAAATCGATGAATATTTTCGAAAATAATTTACATGTTGAATAGCAAATTCAACGAACCATTGTTCAGGAAGATTGTCTATTGAATAAGAAGAAGGATTTTCTCGATTATTAGTACAAATTATTTTTAAATATGTTTCATCAGCAATACGTTTCGCTTCTGTATATGTACATTGTGGTAATCCGTAGATAGTTTCAATAATATGTAATTCTTCATAATGTGTTAATTTACATTGAAGAATCTAAGATAAATATTAGAAAAGACGAGTGAAAAAAAATTCATCAAAGAATACGAAAGTTTTACTGGTTGAGAAACGTTCTTTGGAATTGATTTACTTCGATTTGAATTATTTAATGAAGACAATGGCAATTGTTGTTGTCGAAGTTCAACAAATCGCTTTTTAAATTCTTCAAAACGCATTTTATCTTCATTATCATTTGATATTTGCAAGAGTTCATTTGCATACGTCCACATCGATGCTATTTGCTCATTATTACGATCGACAAGCGTCATCGGTGCCGAATAAATGGCCATATCCATTGCATCGATCCAATGTTCAGACAAATCTTTATTCAATAAACAAACATGATATAATTGTCGATCGACTAGAATTTATGAAATCGTTTTTGGGTTTTGTTCGACAAGATTTTTACTGTCGAATTTCATGACAAGACCGTTGATATTAAAAACAATTGCTGGTAAACATTGTGACTCGAATTGAGCTAAAACAATATCACCTGATTCGAAATGTCGAAGTATTTCTAAAATAGAAACGAACGATTGCAGTTGAACTTCAAAATCGTCCTGCAAACCTATCGGTGGTTCACAAGTTAATTCATCTTGTTGATTATCGATTTGTTCATTCTCTAACATCATCAGAGGCACTAAACTGTCCAGACTAGGACGATTGTTCCCAGCCATTTATTTTCTCAAATTATCTATAACATAATCATATATACTCTATATTCTTTATTTCATATCTTCAAGATTATTTATATTTTCAAAAGAAAGAGAAAATCTACATATTAGTTATCTGACTATCTTCAATTTCTCGTGTTGCAGGTAGATACACTTTGAAACAATATTTATTAATTGCAAATGAACCCTAAATGATCAAACTGAATCAACGATTTTCACAATCGAATTCTTACTGGATTGATGATTGTACAATCAGCAATTGTATCCGTAATCGATTTGAATTTATCACAGATTACAACTAAATCTGGTAGAGGATACAAATGAAGAGCATGATCATACGACCAATAAATTGGCGTCATATAGACTGGCAATGGTGAAAGATGTGCTTGAGTAACTAATGTGTGACACAACTAAAACAAGCTCGTACGTATAAACTAATTAGAAATGAGGTCAAAATAATTTTACATGCATAGGTAAATTATCCGAAGGTAGTTTAATACAATATCGACAAAGTTTTTGCAAGAGATCTTCACGAAAAATAACGATTTCTTGAGTACAATATTGTAAACGAACAGGATTTGTTGCTAGATGAAGATGACGAATACGTTTCTTCAGGATATCATTGATTGACGATGGTAATGATGCACTACAATCGATTTCAATTCGTTTCTTTTTTTTTCCCGAAATGTAAGATTGTTAACTAACCGAGGATAGATTTTAGCTGCATGTCGATCCTGTGGACCAGGTACAAAGATAAAATGAGAACGTTCACATATATCCGGATATTTGCTGACAAGTTTAGCGAAATTTTTGAATGCATCTGTTTAATATGAACATAAAGTTTGTCTTCATTCGATTCACAAGTTACCCGAAAGATCGTTGATGTATAAATTTGCAGTTGGTCGCGAAAGGAAATTTCCGCAGAAGACAAATGCAAATGGTGGTTGATCAGAAAAACCATCGAATAATTGTTCGATACGTTCCATAACCTGAAATACAATTGAAATTTTCGAATGAGCTGTTTTCCAATGGAAGTTAATCGACTTTTTTATCATCAAGCCAAACATCCGAAAGAAAAACGAAGGCATCATCGGATTTCTCTTCGATTTCTTTCAAACGAATTTTGGTTTTTGCACTTTGATCATGCGCATTACCGGTGATATTGATTTCACCGAAATAGGATCTTGTACTTTGAGCTGATTCAGGTGGTGGAAGGCCGATTCCTAACAAAGAAAATTCGTGGATACGGTTGTTAGATGAAGATTTGAAATGAATACCTGATACATTGAAAACCCCATCGTTGATTTGACCTTCGACTAAGACGAAACAGTTTTCGAAATAAAAACCAGGATGGAATACCTGAAAATCAAGAATTTCATTTCATTATCCACAAAAATTTATTTGAAGTCATACAGCATTTTCAATATTAAGTGAAATCACACCGGTTGGATCTTGTAGGTCATATTTTGTCTTGAAAACAAAGTTTATCAAGATAAAAAATCTTTTTTTTTATATGCATACTTCATGTAATTGTGACAACATGCCTAATACGACAACTTTATCAGATTTAGATCCAGAAGCTAATAGATGTTCAATAGTTTTCAACTAAAAATTCATTTGCATGTTTTTCAATTCGTTTGTTTGACACGATGTTTTACTTGATATTTTTGTCCTCGATTCGATGCTACCGATGCGAGATTCACTTGTGAAAAGACTTCATGTCTTAATGTTCGCTATTTACATTTGAATTATTTCGAAATATTTTCATTTGTTAAAATCTTTCTTTTTTTTACTTGTAATAATAAATCATATCGTTCCCAGAAGACTTCGGAACGTGTTCGAGCACTTCCGAATAGATCTTGATCGATTTCTTTTCTTTAAAATGAATAATTGAGCAAATCAATATAATTGCTTTCGAATATTACCCAATAAATTTCTTCATCGATCGTGAATAGATATATTTTGGCATTGAAAATGCATTGGCAACTGAGAATAGAGCTTCACTACTAAACTTTGACGAAATTTTTCTTTCAAAAAAACGTTTTCTTTCGAAAAAAATTGAAACAAACTGAGAATCATTGGATAGTTGAGCTCTTAATTCTTGAACAACATTGGTTATAAGTGATTTTTCAACAATTGATGATGAAACTAAAATGAATTTTGTTGGTATTTTTTCCTTCGAAATCAAAAGAAGAAACAAACGATTTCGTTTTGTTAATATATCAATCAATTGATCGAGCCAAGATGTTAATGAAGCTGATGGAACAGTGGATGCTAATTCAACGAGATATTGAGATGCATCACTAGATGAAAAAAAAACTTTATTTGATTCATATTTATTGAAATGATTATTTACAATTTGAGATCAAGACCACGTAATCGAAATGAAGACAATACAGTTGATTTAACTGCTGCATCTGATGACATATTATGATCTATTCTATCTACAATGAATAGATTTATTTTCAAAAAAAAAATCTCAAAGAATGTTTCGAATTGGATTGCCACGATTGTTAACATAATTCATATAATTACGCATTGAAGTCAAACCTTCAATATATTCATTTAGATCGAAATCTGTGCCTAATAATCGAATGAATTGTGCATTGATTTGTATTTTATCATTTGTTTGTCGAATCAATTTTCCATAAACTTGTACGAATTGACCAGATAGTGAACTGTTTATTGATTGATGAACATCATCAAAGGAAATCGTTATTGTCGATGTTCGATCATTGTCGCATAAAATGAGAGTTTTTTGTGATAGATTAATCGATTGAATTTGACCAACAGTACAAACGAGATGAGCATATGAATTCGAAAGTTCATTTATACGAAGCCAACTAGCCGCCATTTCATTTGAAATCTTTGGAGAACAAAAAACAAAAAACTATCCTTTTACCCATTGGTAAATTTCGGAGAAAGAAGAAATCGAACTTTAACCAATCGAAATTTCTTTGAAAACATAACTTCAATTTTGAACTGGACTGATTAAACTTTCATCATGATAATTTTAATTGTTTATTTATTTTTCATTTTGTAAAGCATTCAAAGTCCATATCATATAAAGAACAATAGAACGTTCTAAAAAAAGTTTTTTCAAAATTGATCAATTTCATATCTTCAATGCTTCTTAATTGGTATGATTCTTTTACGCAACTTCTTTTGATTTTTCTTCTCATCTGAAGAGATGACAGCTTCCTTCGATGAATTATATGCCATGGAACTCATTGGTGCTTTATGTTGTTCTATTGTTACAAACGTTTTAGACGTATTGCTATCATCACTTATTGTTGGATCATATAATTCTGTACTGTTTATAGTCTCATCATATTCGTCCAGTCCACCAACAACTAACACTTTTCCATTCGATAACACTGATGCTGTATGATAATGTCGATTATTTAGCATGTAATAAGTGATAGCCCAAGTTCCTGTTGTTGTATTATACAACTGAGCAATTTCGGTCTCATGATCGTCAGGATTCATCCCACCAGTCACTAATACTAGACCATTTATTAATAGTGATGAGTCGTGTCTTTCTCGTCCAAAACTCATATCCCCAGTCTTGCTCCAATTCCCTGTCAGTGGATCGTAGAGTTCAGCTGTAGCCAAGGTTAAACCAGATGTACTATAATAATCGTCTCCTCCATTGACTAATACTTTTCCATTTAGTAATACCGTTGCTGTGTGACACATTCTGGTATTATGCATCTTACCCGTTATTGACCAATTACCAGTCAATGGATCATAAAGTTCAGCCGAATCCATAGACTCTGTAGTAGAATTATCACCTCCAGCAACTAGTACTTTTCCATTTGGCAAGATCGATGCTGTGTGCTCCGCTCGAGCATAATTCATACTACCAGTTAGTGTCCAAACATTCGTTTTGGGATCATATAATTCAGCTTGCGCTGTAGCAATGCCCTCGTAATATCCACCAACAATTAATACTCTACCATCTAACAATAGCGTTGCTGTATGTAAATATCGTCCGAAATTTAGACGACCAGCACTCGTCTAATTTCCTGTCAATGGATCGTATAGCTCACAATCAGGAACACCAAAAGTATCTTCATCGAAACCACCAACGACTAAGACTTTTCCACTGTTCAAAACAGTAGCTGTATGCAATTCTCGTGGGATCCTCATAGAACCGGTATAAGTCCATGCTAAACAAATCATTTTAATTTTTTCTAAAGTTTCAAACCGTTATAATTTCAATATTTAAGAAGAGATCGACACAATATCTAACTCAGTACTATCTTTAAGCTTTCTATATACCTTATGAATATTCTGAATTTATCAAAACAAAACAAAATTGCCTGAATTCGTTGGTGTCACTGGTTTCAAATTCCTTGATGAAACGATAATG
>ERZ778023.802-NODE-802-length-60218-cov-52.330286_pt1 | contig 60218 bp, 73 predicted proteins | sample MGYA00375753_ERZ778023 | MGnify/ENA primary metagenome ERZ778023 (study PRJEB29350, sample SAMN05389822) | bioreactor metagenome | isolation source: Ammonium sulfate bioreactor | place: South Africa: University of Cape Town | collected 2014-04-04 ... | reverse complement strand
GCTTTTGACTGTCGAAATCGAAGGTTGTTGAAGGAGAAAATGTCAATTGTTTGACAATTTCCGGCGCTCGACGAATTGCCTAGAAGAATTTACTTTTCGAAATCAAATTTTCAATCGAAATTTACATGAGCAAAGTGAATAACTGGTGATGATTGAGATTGAGTTGGACAACTGATTATTGTTGGTAGTTCGTCTTGTTGATTTTCTACTCTGTCATCTTGAACTTGTTTCCGAGCAACACTGCAACCATATCGATGGATCAATTGATGATTTTCATCTGTCAAATCAGATTTTATAATAAAAAAGAAACGAAGGAAATTGTTGATTTACTTGGTAGATTCATTCCTAAATTATCTAAAGTAATAATTCGATTTTGATGGTCATAGAATTCCTCGGGGTTTCCTTGATCGAATTGCCCACGAACCGGCGTATAAAGCGCTTTTTTCGTTCGTTTTCCCGAATCAACATTCGCATCTTGCAATTGATCACACTGAAAAACACACACACAGACTCAACTTCGAACTCTCGAATTCAAACAAACTTTGAGTTTCGGTGTTCGTGGTGTCATCACTCGATCGACCGGATTATGTGATGGTGTTGGTGGGACATTCTCATCGTTTTCAACGATATATTTGTCTAACGAGACTAATCTCCGTTTTTCAATACATTTCTCCAACCACATCGGGTCGAGCAGAGGCAAATTGTGTTTTTTAGCGAATAATTTCGTTTGCAGATTTCCGTTTTTAAAGACGATATGAGTTGTTGTCGAAGGATTCGGCTGTTCGACAACTTTAGCACCGTATTTCTTTTGAAGTTCGTTGCCGAGACGAAGCGAACGATCTGAACCATTCTGACTCGAGATGTAATCGATGAAAAACTCGCATTCTAATGAATCAATCGAGAATTTCGAGCAAAAAAACCAAAGACTCAACTTACGAGCGAAGAGAACAGTTCGATCGACTTTTTCCTTCGCACTCATATCTGAAAATAAATATAACAAATCAATTCAAATGAACAAAAAGACAAAAATTTTTATAATTCTTCATCGGACGTATCACTCAACGCAAGATCTTCTTCTAAAAAAAGCAAAGAAATAAAACTGAGAATTCGATGAAAATGTGTCAATTACTTAGAACTGTATCAGAAGTGCGTCGTTCGAGAAGTTCGAGTTGCGCTTGTGCCTGAGCAGGTGGATCCGATTCCGGTGAAGCTAAACGAGAAAAAACATGAAAATGAAAGAGAAAAAAACAGTGTGATTACAATCTTCATCACTGAGCCGATCGTCCATTTTCGACGGCATCGGTTTAACAGGCGCGTTGACCGCTGGTTTAGTTGGATTCGTTACTTTTTGTGTCATTGGTTTCGTTGGCGCGGTTGGAGCTGGTTTAGGAGCTTTTTTCTCGGGTTGAGATTCGGGAGGATTGACACGAGCTGCGGTGGTTTTTATCGGTGGATTTGAAGGCCGATTTTCCATGCTGAAAATTCAACTTTTCGATTCGTTGGAAATCAGAAACGTTTTCTCTCTTACCGAACGTTTTTCACTCGAACATTGGCTGACAAACGTTCGATGACGATTTTACCCGTTTGAGGATCGATGATCATTAGACATTCTTTCGGTTGATAAGATTTTGTGCTTCCCGAGAATTTCGTTGATGAACCCTTTTGAAATTAAAACAAAACATTCAATTGAAACAGAAAAACAAGCAAATCTAACTTCAGCATTTGGCAAAGTTATCGAAACATCTTGCATAGAACCGACAGTTAACTCGCCTTGATCAGATTTAACAACTGACGCCGGTTTGAAATCATCTTTTAACACAAAAAAAAATCGAGTTTTATTGCAAAAGAAACGCGATTTGTGTAATTACATTTGATTGTATGATAAGAATATTTCGATGAATTTCCGTCATTCCATGTGTCACCGAAATCTACTTCATAAGTTTTTCCTTCTTCGACATATTCAAGCAAAGGATTAGTGTTTGATGCCGATGCCATTCAATTTTGAATCTTCAAGAGAAAGAAATGAAAGCATCGTTTTGATTTATTCAGCTGATTGGTCGAGAAAGAGAACAATAGAAAAAAGTTGATTGATCCTCTAAAAAAGACATTGGGATTGGTTGCTAACGATCATTGCGTTGTTGTTTCATCGGATAAACTCTCTTTTTTCTTCTTATTTTATCAAATAAATAAAAAAAAGACACAAATGTCGATTTTAAATGAAAATAATTCATCAATTTCAACGAATAATTTCCTTCGTGATTGTATTGATTTAGCTATCGATGGTTTTCTATTTCGTGGAATAAAACCATCGGATCACTATTATCGTTTTTCTCAATCGTTTCCTAAAGCTTTTCAACTTTTATCCACCTATTCGAATTTAAATAATTCCTCGGTGTTAACAACGCCCAAACATTCTCATCATGCTCATTCATTAAAACATCAACGAACAACAACAACAACAACTAATGTTCCACCATTGGATTTATCATCACTAAATTCGAATATTCTACTCGAACAACAACCTGTTTCAACGATAATGACAACGAATTCAACAGGAATAACAATCAAAACCAAAAAACCAGTCTACAGTCCAAAAGATGTAAAATCATAAACTCAGAATTTCATTCTAAATCGATTCATTTTTCTTCTTTCAGTCGTTATCATCTTCAACAACAACCGATCGTCGATCAAGTGGCGGTAGTGGTCGTCGACCCGGCTCTTCATCCAACAAAACTCCACTAGTAACCTCAAACACCCCGAATACTCCACTATCTTCAACCGAACAATCTCCATCGACAAAACGGAATCTCGTCGGTCCAAGTCCGTCGGCAGACGCGTGGAATTCTCCTCAACAACTCAGTTCTCTTGAAATCGAAGCTCGAGAGATTCAAGAACGTATGACCAAACATCGTTTGAAACATGGACGACCCAATGACTTCTCTCTAATGACACAAAAGCAGATTTACGATGAAAAATGTGATATGCAACAAGAATTACTCAGATTCGAAAGCAAATATTCAAAACCAACGACCAGCGAACAGAAACGTATTATGAAACCTTTGTACGATTATTACAGACAACTAAAACGTCTCGTCGAAAAACAACAGCAAACATAAATGTGTATTTACCTTTTCTTTTTTTTGTAAATTGTGTGTTCTTTTCTTTCTGTACGAGATAAAAAAACAACAACAGGATTGACTCATTATTGCGAAAGAATGATTTTCTTTTGACGGGACTCAGTTGTGAGTGAAACTATTTTTTAGATAAGTTGATTTCGAATGGCCTCAGTAATTGAACCGGTTGTTGATTTGTCAACATTGTCGTTGTATAAACTCAAAACAAATCCAATTCATTCATTGGAAAGTCAAAATCAACGACGAAAAGAAGTTTTAAAAAAACAAAAAGAAAAACGCGAACAACAAATTTCACAATTAAGATTTCTAAATCTCAACGAAAGTCAATCCACCGATGAATCCGAACAACAACCACAAAAGCCTCAATGGCCGCCGAGAAAACCTCGACGAAATCCTTCGACAATCTGCCCAATCGGCATGATGCTTGCCGAATGGTTATTCTCTCCTCCTGAAGACATTTCCTCTTGGTTTGTTCTTCCGTGTCCACGCGGTCACCGATGTCTCGTTGTTGTTCAATCGCATCGAACTCAGATCTTCGGAAAAAACGGAAATCCTATTCGAACAATTCACACAAATCTTCCTCGACAAACAATTCTCTATTGTATTTATGATAATCGAACATCTGTCTATCATATCATCGATATTCTCATGTGGAACGGACAAGATTATTCGACACAAATCGAATGTCAATGTCGATTTTATGTTTTGTTGTCTCTGAATGGTGATTCGAGATTAGGCAAACAGTTTGACATTCTTCCTCGATTTACATTCGAACAGCAAAATCAATGGACTCAAGCTGAAGATGGTTATTTGTTTTATCATCCGTTGGGATTCTATGAAGAAGGTTATTCGCCGTTGGTTTGTTGGCTTCAACCGTTTATGATTAAGGAAATTCTTGGAATTGAACTTAATTATTCAATTGAAAAACCCTCTGGATATACAAATGCGCAAGATTACATGATCGAAGAACAATCGAATAGAAAAGAACAACAAAAATCATCTCGAAAAAAGAAAGACAAATTCTCTCATGACGAAGAACAAGAAAATGTCATGTCTGTAGATCAATAAAAGTATTTTGTGTTCTTGTCATTTGTTGAAATAAAAAATAAATCAATTGTTTGTCAAATCGATTTGATTCAATATGAATTTAAATCGATGATTTTATTCAGAAGATAATATTCTCTTGTTTGGTGACTTAAAAGTCTTTTCTTCGAATCCAATTAACAGACTTCTCACAACAACAAATTACACAAAAAAGAAAACAATGAGAAAAATTTTATTTCGACTCGATGTTCTGCGTATACGCAATTCCATTTGCCGTAACATGAAACGAATACTGTTTCGAATTGTTATTCATCGTCGATGGTAAACCATTGGGCACGGACAACGACGTTTGAAGCGACTGACTCTTTCGATTCGAATGAATCGGAATATTTTTCGAAACCGACGGGTTTTTCAGCCAAGTTTCCTGTTCCAATTCGCATCGAATATGTCGTCGAATGAAACTCTCATCGGAAATATCCTCGGTCTCTTGTTGGTCCGTCGATTCGAAGTCGATTTTCGACAAAAGTCGACACGTCGGCGTGAGAATCTCGTGCGGAGACGGTGCGACCGTCGACGATGCTTGAGGCGAAGCGATTCGTTTTTGTCGTTTACTGGTGACATCGAAGTGATTCGAGATGAAATTACTGTTCGAGAGTTGTTTGTTGGAATCTTCGATCGTTCGTTTGGTTGTTTTTATCGATTCTGCGACGTTCAACGACATTGAATTTTGTAGTTTCGGTGGTTTTTTCTTGAGTGAAGGCGGAGGAGGAGGCTGATCGACGGGTTTCTTCGAAGGAGAACTTCGGCCGATTCGATCGGCGAGCTTCGAAAGTCCGTCGATCAGATCCGATTCCGGCGAAGAGAAACTTATTTGTGAGTTGAAATAGTTATGTTCATGATGAATTTGCTTGAGTTTCGATAAAACTTTCGATTTTTTGTTCAATTTTCGTTGATAAACTCGACAACGAGCACAAGAAGATTCATCAGTCTCGTTGATTTCGTTTTCTTCGTCGTTTTTCTTCAACAAATCCAACGATTGATCGACAATTTTCAATCGTTGATCGAACCAAATCTTCTCCATCGAATTCACATCGCAATTAATCTGATGAATCTTCTGCTGTTGATTCAAATTCAACTGCTGCACAATCATTTGCCTCTGCTGAATCCAGTGGAGTTTCTTTTTCAAATCATTGGCTTGTTTAATTGTCGTCGCTGGATTATAATACCGACTGTGTCGGATGTTCGACGTGGTTGTTAACTGTCCGTTTTGAACGACTGTGTTCAGTTCGTATTTGAGGAATTGTTTGATTGAATTATTAAGAAGATTGATCGATTGATTGAACTGAGCTTCGATTGATTTCGTTGAGGAATAGTGAATTGCGGAAGAAGATTCTCTCGAACAGATTCGATCGAGTAAATCATCTAATAGACATTGGATGATCTCGTTTTCGATCATTAAAGAGTTTATACACATGAGTTGACTAGATTGGACTTGTTTTCAATAAGAATTTTCATGCGAGTCAAGTCAAATAATCATTTTTTGTTGTACAAAGGTGTTTTGTGTGCGTGAATCATCGAGTGTACACGAATGATTTGCCAAAACCAATCGAATATTAACGAAAAACAATTCGAATTAATTATTTCATTTCAATAAAAAATACTTTCGTTGATTTTTATTCGATTTTTATTAATTCAAAAGCAAAAGATGTCACTAGTTGTCAATCATATTGATGATTCCACTTGGAATACATTTAAAATTCAAATTCAAGAGGGGAAAAAACATCTCTTTTGATCACACCGTTTAGTATCTACTTAATGTCATGGTGTTTCTTTCGATTGAGTTAAGTCTGATAAAGCCCAACTATCTTTCGATCGACTCCCTACGTGTGTAGATTTATGTCAATGCGTATCATTAATCTTGGACAAGACGCAGAGAGTTGATTTTCTTTGATCTGTTAAAAATAATGTTCTTTCTCGCACGTCCAAAACATTTTTCTTCTTCTTCTTTGCCGACGCATTTCAATTGATAGGAGAATGATACAGTCGAAAGAAAGAAAAAAAATAACGAAATGTCGGCAATGTTTATAATCATGTAAGAACAAGTGCGAGAAATGACTCTCTCTTTCTCTTGTCGATATTAAATGATCGATGTCTGACAACGAAAGGCACTTAATTCGAGATTTATGATTTTTATATTTCATCGATCGATTCATAAAGATGAAAGAGATGCGAAAACGATATCATTAGATGTTTACTAAAAGACAGATGAGACTGCCCACATTGACTCAATCGATCAAACTTCAATCACAACTGGTAGAACGAAAAGAAAGAGAAATTGTGTTACAATTACACAAAACAAGAAATTGTCGATCGAATTCCATTGATAAAGTCAAACAATCAAATCAATCATTAGCAAAACAAAAAATTCTCGTCTAGTTGTCAATCAAAATCGAAGAAAAAGAGAGAATCTCGATCGATATCTGTGATTTAAATCGACATTGGTTAAAAAGCCAATCGACATTTGTCGTTCTCAACCAATGACTATATAAAAAAAACGTTTCTTTTTCTCTCCCTCTCTCTCTCGTTCTCTTTCTCTTTCTCTCTGATCTATCGATTTATGATCGATCGAACGCGCGCCTGTGTTTGCGTCGTATTCTTCTCCACCTTCAATCACTCATCATTTGCATTTATTCACTCTCTTTCTTCGATCCAGCGAGTACACTTGACTCAATGACGACTACAATCAAGAAACAACAACCACAACTCTACGGCGAATATATCAATCCAACAGTAACCAAAACATATTTTCTTCCTTTCGATTTCGTTTGACTTTCTCTTTTCGTGTAGAGTGAACCAAGTTCACCGAAAAAAGAAAATCCGCTAGTTTTAATGGCACAAGCGTGCAATAATATCGGCAAAGAATTGTCGAATTCGTCGAATTTATCCATCACATTGAAGCAACGAAAGTCGAATTCACCAACTGAAGGCAAAAAATCATTGAAACGCTTAGCACCTCCAAGCTCATCGCCGCCGCCAGCACCGAAAAAAATCAGTCATCCAACTATTCCAACACCTTTGCCAGCAACAACTTCAACTACAACAAATCCAAATCCAACATCATTCTTCTTTCCGCCAAGTCCATTTATGTTCGATTCATTGCTTCTTCATCATTTAACTAAATCTTTCTCATCATCTCCGTTATTTTCAACGCCATCGTTTGGATATTCATCCAATTCAGCGTTTTCTCCATCGACATCTCAACGATCTCCTTACTATATGGACTCGATTTTAAAACCTTCGCCATCACCATTCGTTTGCAATTGGATGGATTCGGCGATTCCCGATGGATTTTGCGGCAAACGGTTCGCTAATCATCTCAGTTTATTAGAACATTTATGTACTGCACATACTTCTCTATCGTCAATGAAATCTTTTTATCCAACATCGTATTTTCCGCCAACATCAGTAGGAAAACTTTAAAAATCAAGAGTTTATACAGTAAATTGGCGAGGCATTTCTTTTCTTTCGTGTGTGTGCGTGTGTTTGTTGTTGTTGCTGCTGCTGCTTTGTATGATTTTCATTTTGTATATATATATAAAATATAATATATCGATTAAACGAAAGAACGATTTCTGTTTGATTCGAATTTAAATATCGACTTTGGAGATAAATCATTGTGACGTAAAAAACGAATCGATTTGTTCATTGATCTCTTTTTGACGATTCTTTTTCTTATTGTTTCGATTAGTCTACCTTGACTGTATGTCTCTATTCGTTTGTAATCATTAAGATGCTTTAGACTCTCCCATTAATAACAATCGAGTGATTGATTCTCATTTTCTCTCTAATACACAATCGAAATCAAAGTGGGACAAAGAAATCGAACTGGATCATCAAAAAGTCATTTACGTTCGTGCATCTACATCTGATTGAATCGAACGAACACTTGAGAATAAATCTGTATACATGTATATATATATAGATTGATTGTCGTTTGATCTGTAGGATCACAAACATAGTTTAACTTTACTTTTCCCTCTGTTTTGTTCTATGTAGTCAATTCTCTCATCAAGGGAATAGACACCAAAGTGTCAATTACAAATTCATAACGCCTTTGGAGAAATCAAATAGAACAAACAAGAAAATCATTGAACATAAAACACTAATCGATTAGACAGAATACATGATTGTCGACTCCAATGGGAAATTTTCACCAATCAAAGAAGATTCTTCTTCAGGGTATCATATTTATTTAGTCAATGAAACACGAAGAATAATACAAAAGAAAAGAAACTTAACAATTGACTTATTCGTTGTTCGATGACACAATCAAAGTCATTTTGATGATGATAATGTATCGATTACATTCGCTCTACACGACGAGAAGAGAATGAAAAAAACACACAGTTGTCGTTTCGTCTGTCTTTATTCGAGTTAACGATGCTTTTAAAGTAGGAGGATCTTGCCTCGCTTTGATCGGTATGTCACAGCATGTTCGATTAATCGACTCTCTCATTTGGCCCATTAAGATCGAAGATAGATATTTAGATAGAAAAGATAGATTGATGACACGCTTATTCACCTGCTGCACAGCACAGTTAGTTAGTTCATATGACGCCACCTGTTTGTTTCATCTTGTCGAAAAGCTAGTAAACGATCATAAAAAAAAAGAGGCTAATCAGTACGACCACCTATGTGTCAATGTTATTCTTCTCTAATTGACTCTCACTTGTGTGTTTCAGCGAAGAGATCTGTTTCTTTGATTAGGCCCGATTGATGTTTTTGTTATTAACTATCATCGATCGCCGAAAGCATCGAACATATATCGAGATCAATTTTCGACATTGAATCTTGTTGAGACAGAAAATAGAATTGACAAGTGGTCAATCAAATTGATTGAATTCAAGACGAAGAAAACAAAAAATACAAATAAAAAGCATTTATGTCAATACGAACTTGAGGAATGTGATGAGAGAGGCTACAGCTTTTATCAAAATACTCAAACAAAACAATGGATCTATGATTGACTTTAACCTCTATCAGTCATCTGTTGGTCGTGTTTCGAAATAACCCATTCGATGAGAAACATGTCGATCATGCTCCACCCCAAACATCGTTTTACATCACGGGACCGAACGAAATAATAAGATAAGCGTTTGAGGCATACTTTCGATGTTATGTATTTTCGAAGGCTCGTCTTTAAATAATCCCTGTTGTTTGCCTTTCGTTCTTCAAAGGCACATGATAAGAATGCGTGATTGAATCGAACATGAAGGGAAAAAGAGAAACAAATATCGTGTATTAATACGCGCAGAATATTCGAGATGCATTTCATTTCAATGGACTTTTGTTTCATATTATATTAATCATTATCAAAGACTTTTGATATCGACATATTTCCGTTTGTGCAAGTAACGAATGTTTGTTATGTATTTCTCAAGTTGGACGTTTTGTTAAGTAGAATAAAAAAAAAAAGAAAAGAAAAAAAATGTCTTCAATCGGGCCGATCTGTCGATTTCGACTTGCTATATTACAAATCACAGAAATGATAACAGCCGATGAATTTCGAAAGATTCAATGGTTATTTTCTGATGAATTAAATTCAAGAGATCCAACGGACACAACTGTGAGCGGAGCATTTGCATTCTTTCAACGTCTAATCGATCGAAATCTAATCAATAAGACTGATGTTTCCAAACTAATCAAAGTACTCGATTGTGTTGGTTGTTTTCGAGCTTCTCAATTATTAAAAGGTATTTGCATTTCAAAAGGAAAATTCATTTCGAATCTCTCGTTTTCTGTAAAAACAAAAGATTATCAAACTGAAATCGACGAACAAAATCAACTGTCGATTGTAAACGAACAGCCAAGTTCGAGTTTTCTACCAATTGCAAATGAACCATCGCCACCATCGGATTCCGAAACCGATCCAAATGGTAGGCGAAAGCAAATACAAATCAATAGGTATGCCTCTATTTTCTTATTCAATTAGACCCATTGGATGACATTCGACAGAAATTTTTCTTGGACTCATTCGAACGTCCGACAACATCGAATTTAAACGTTTGCGAAAAGAACACTTGGCGAATTCTTCCGAAAAAATACGCGATTTTTTCTGTATTTTTTCTATTTTGTGCAATTTTAGTTGGTTTAATTACTTGTTTGTTGATAATAGTTTATCGAAACACAACTATGAATAGTTTTCATTCATCTATTTCTTGTCGACCGAATCCGAATGAACGTTATTTGATAAAATCAATTGCCAACGAATATCTAATCGGTCTCGATACACTTGTCAAAAAACACAAACAGAAAACGATCGTATTCAACGACGAATCCAGTCCTCTGTGTAACCAACAATGGCATTTCATTCCGATTTCGAACGCAAAACAAGAGCAAATCTTTCGGATTCAATCGGCGTATCATCGGAATTTGTTTATGATTTCGAATGAAACTTATCTCGATCTGAGTCAAATCGAAAGAGAACAAATCTTGACAAGCAATGTCAATTATCAATTTCGTTTGAGTTACAATCCGGATACTCGATCGTGTCAAATTCAGAGTGTTCAAACGGAGAAAATCTTCGATTCTGAAAGCGAACAATTCGTCAATCGAACTGATTTCAATCTCAATCGAAGTCAAACTCAATGGAAATTGATTTCATTCGGCCAAAGTAATTCGTTTCTAAGAAAACTTTTGATGAGTTTTATATTTAGAACTATTCAATTCATTCAATTGCCCATCGATCGTTTCTCTCAATGGTAGATTTTATTTTATTTTGCGAAAAAAAAAACAAACTTTCGTGAAATTTAGATGTTTCAACAATCAAATTCGGACGAATTCACGGCGACGATGATGGAGGTCTTTTGAAAGATGATTCCACATTTGTGCCTTTAAAGATTTCGTCTTATATTAGTTCAATCAAGATCGTTACATCACGACAACTTCAATCACTTCAATTCTTTTATTCCGTCGATGGAGACAAAATAAGCGCAGGCATTTCTTCGTTTACAAAAAACTCGATCAACGCAAATCACAATTCGACTATTTTCAATCTCACACAACTCGGTCCCAATGAACGAATTAATCGAGTTCATCTTTACATTCGTCCGAGTCCAACGAGCTTCAAAATCGGTCATAGAATCTGCGGAATACAATTCTATACACCGAATCATGCAAGTCCACTCTACGGACAGAAATATGGTCAGCTTTCGATTGAAGAATATCCAGGCTTTGTGTTAGCGTATCTAAGAACTGGAGAACAGGATCCTATTCGACGAATTCAATTTGTTTGGTATAAATCGTAAAAAAAATAAAACTAAACTGATGAATCACAACAAAGTACTTTTTCTCTGTTTGTCAATAAATTCGTTTTTTTTTGTAATATAACAGAAGAATCGGTTTACATCTGTAGGAGGAAAAACAAGATATACGTCATGTGTTATTGCACAATTCGAGAGACTACGTATAAAAGCTGATGTAATCGATTTTATTGTTGTTTTAAAGGAAAATGTCTGTCGATACGCCGATACATTTTTATGATTTAAAAGAACCTTACGGAGAATTTAGTAATTTTTATCCATCGCCAATTAAATTGGATGGTTATACTTGGCCAACGACTGAACATTATTTTCAAGCACAAAAATATGTTGCCGATGAAAAACATTTTCAAAATATTCTGCACTTAAAAAGTCCACGCGAAGCATTTGACTATGTTCGAACGTATAAATCAGCAGTTCGATCCGATTGGCAACAAGTTAAAGATGAAATCATGTTCAAAGCTTGTTTAGCTAAATTTCAACAACACGACAAACTCAAAAAACTTCTACTTTCGACTGAAAATCGAACTTTAGTTGAACATACAAAAAATGATTCTTATTGGGGCGATGGAGGTGATGGTTCCGGAAAAAATCAATTGGGCATCACGCTTATGAATGTCAGAAGACATTTACAACGATAAAATGAAATTTTTCATCTGTCATTTTTGTATCCTGTTATTCAGAAAATAGATTTTTATTTTTGAATAAAAAGAAAGCAAAATGATTTTACAAAACAACATCAAAAGACCGAATGATTAAAATAATTTATTTTCTTAAATAATAAAAAAAAGAAGAAGAAAGAAGACTGTCTAAGCAGCACTTGTGATTTGATGGTTAATTGCAAAGGTCTTCGCCATTGTCGAATAATCATTTGTTGTTGTTGTTGTTGTTGTCGTCGAAGGTCGAGTCGGATCAAGATACGTATCGAGTACACGTGAAATATTATATACTTCTCGAAATTCTGCATCGTTGTAGAGTCGATAATATCTCGGGATGCTCGATGAATCCAGTTGGCTGTTGACTCGAGTCGAACGAGATGAATCGACAATCGGATTTGCTGGTGTTGGCACGCTGGTTCGACGGAGAATCGAAACGATCGGTCGAGCTGGCGACGATTGAGCTCGCGGAGTGACCGAACGAGTTGTCGAAATGCGAACTGATTTCGAAGTCGGTGTTGTCGAACGCGTGCTTGCTCGAGTCAATTGACGAGGCGAACTCGGCATCGATTGATTCAATCGATACGGCAAACGACGAGGCAAAACTATTCAACAAAACAAATACTTTCGAATTTTCCACTCAAATTCGACTTACGAAACCGATCGTAATAATATCTCCACGGAATTCGTGTCGCAAGAAGATCGTCGATTCGTTGCGAAACAGTCGCAACAGTCGTCGACGGTAATAAATAATCCGGTGCTAATAAAAACTGTGCTTCTTCGGTATCATCGATTTGCAGCATAATATCGATACGTTTTTGTAGTTCATCGATTCGTCGTTCGTTGTATCTTATCCAAGCTGAACTCGTCGAATGATCTGTCAAACAAAGATCGCAGTAATCCGGCCGACGGAGAGCGAAACGCGGCAGACGTTCACGTGGTAAATGTACAATCGATGTTGCTAAATGAAGTCTCGGCGACGGGATGTACGCGTGGATCATTTCCTCGCTGGTAACTGCGGGCATCGAACGATATTTATCTTTGATTAAGTTCGTGATTGAGATCGTTGGATAATCAACTCGGCAGAGTTCCATTGCGGTCTGAATTGAGAACGAGAAAAACGAAATGTAAAGATGCTGAAATCGATTCTCGTATAAGCAAGTAGAAAAGAAGAAAAAAAAAGAAATAAATTGAAATGTAAAACCCCGTCAAGGTCGAACGAACGATTGAAGTGCTTCTTTTTTTTTCTCATCGTCATTAAATCGAAAAAAAACACGAAGAAAATGAGTTTGTTTACCGTGTTTGATCTTGTTGTTATTGCTGAATTTTGTATTTTTGCCCTGTAACGTTTTATAACATCATCAATGTCGATGAATTCCTCGTTGGCAAATGCGGTTGTTCGTTCACGTTCACGTAAAGTTCGTTCGTACCGTTCGAGTAAACTCGCCAGGACACTGGTCGACGTACTTTCCGAGCTTTTCGTTCGATTTCTCGGCGTTGGATGCGACGTGTCCAAATCTCGAGTCGACGAATTTTCGATTTGACAATCACTCAAACCGGAATCAATCTAAAACAAACAAACGAACGAACGAATGAAAGCGGTTGGTTTTCGAGAGAAAACAAACGCGTGGACTGCTGTCTGAATAAGTTAAATATCGTTTCGTGGTGAGATGAGTGTGATCGGTTTCATCGAGATCCGTTTGAATACTTTGCTCGAGTCGAGGAGAAGGAGCGAATTTCTCCTTCTCCTCGTTGGTGTTTTTGGTTAAGTTTGATAGAATAAAATCAGTACTCAATCGAATCCACGAAAGAGGAAAATCGTCGGCTGTGGAAGTCGATCGATGTTTGTATTCGACATGATTTCGGTAGAATGTGATTGTATCGAGAGTTTGAGTGGATGAAATTGCGTGTCGATACGGATTGACGATTGACGAGAGAAGAATCTCGTTGGTTTCGAGATTTAAATTTGATATTCGAATGAATTGCGGATCGATCGATGTCGATTGATCGTTGAACAAACATCTGAATGCAAAAACTTGACAATTTCAGAGCAAAAATGATTGAAAATTTACTCGGTTTGAGTTGTCATTGAAACGAAAACCGTATCTCTCGGCGTTGAATGATGATGAATAATTTCCCTCAAATTTTCCCGTTGAAAATCATTGAGTTTCTCATCATCAAACGCTTCTTCCTCGACATCAGACAGCACTTCATGTTTGCTCATCATCTGCTGATTATCCAAATCACATTGAACACCTTGATGAAACGGATATTTCAACGTATTCGAATACTGATGAAACGGAACGCTATGATATTCATTGACATCGTGCCACGAATGTCGTCGGCGTCGTTCCGAAGTTGTTGTTGCTGTTTGATTGTACCGTTGGTATGCCGCGAGAATCGTCCGAAGATTTCGACCGGCTGTCAACACTTGAACGGCAGCATCTTGAACTAAATGTGGTTTGCCTCGTTCGACGATTGCTCCGTCGACAATCATCCACAATTTGCACATCATCGGCAAACGAGTCGATTCGCCTTCGATGTCCCAGCGAATGACATCGGACGTATCGCAATCTTCTAACAACGAACCGATGCATCGAGCGTTGGGCTGAGTAAAGAAGATCTCGTCTCGTCCCATGGTCATCCATTTGTCGTGCCCATTCGCGTAGGAAAATGCTTGACGAACGCTGGTCAATTTTTTGACATAAGGACGAAATGGAACTAATGAAACGCCACTTTGACGACGGCGTGGCGGCCGTGGACGTGTAACAATACTTAAGTTTTCATGATCAATTGCTTCTTTTCTATTAAAATTTGGTTGCATGCCTATCAACTTACGATTAGATTCATCTGCAATTAGATTACAAAAAAAAAGAACTATTGTTTTCTTTTCTCGTTCTCTCCCTCGTTCTCTCTCTCTCTGTCTCGTTGGCTTTTTGTTCGATTCTTCTATTAATCCTTGTAGACAAAAAGAAAAAAATACGTCGATGACTATTTGGACAACATCGATACTTGAATTCTTTAATAAGAGAAGAAGAAAAAAAACGAAATTCGATCAATTTTACAGAAGCAGAAAAAAAGAAAAGAAAGTGTTACATTTGTTGTCTTGATCTTAAATACAAATCATTCGATCAAGTAGCAAAACGAGAGAACGTTGCAAAAATTCGTTAAGAATATGTTTCAAAAAGTAAATCTTTTGATTAAGTAGTTTCGAAACTTACGATTGAATTACAAGAAAAGAAGAAAAAAAAACAGCAATGTTTACTAATATGTCTATACTTCGTACGATCGATTAGATTTTTTCTTCTGAACGCATTTCTTCTTTTTTTTTATCTTCGTAGACAACATTGTTGTTGTTGTTGTTGTGTTGTTTTTACCGTTAGAATTTTTTTTCCTTTTTCAAAGTTTGACTGGTTCTTATTTTTTTCTTCTCGCGTTTTTTCTTTTCCTTCCTCCATATATGAGAACTCCAATTGATGTTATTTTCAACAACGAGAAAAAACACACACATTAGCCATCAGATAAAAGTAGAAATTTTAATTGCTTCCGAAGTGTTTATATTCGAAATTGAAATCGAATCTATTGAGTAACAATTTCTATTAACGATCGTGTTCGACAAAACAAACATCAAACTAAATGATCGAATCGAATCGAAATTGAAAAAAAATAGAATTCACACATGCAGATTTGTTTCGACGCTGATCAACGAAGACTTTCAAATGAGTATTATGATCAGCACTTAAACAGAATCGTTAAAATTCAATTTTAATCTGCCCTTGAATTCATACGTTCGATTTCAATAAGACATTTCTGAATTTATTAGATTTACCGTTAGGATAATTTATACTTTCAAGGTTAAAAGAGAATAATAAGTTAAATCAGTGAAAAAGAAATGTCACGGAAAACGTTCGCTCTTTCTTTTTCCTATCGATAAATATTTGAAAGAACCTATTTATTATTTATCCAATGTCAATGCCGAAATTACTTTAATATAATTTCTCGTCAGTGAAACCAGTACTTACTTTACTCATTTCTGTTGATTACGTAACAGGAGAAGTGTACGTACGACGATTTAATCGACTACGAACATCTTACCAATACGATGACATTTTTGTGATGTTTTTTTAAGGTTCATTTCTGATTGACATTTTATTTGTTGATTAACAGAAGAAGAAAAACAGGATTTGTAGATGAAATTCCACATAATAATGACCTTGAAATTACAAAGTACAAGAAAATGTTAATTATGCAAAACAAAAAAGTTCATCTGTTTTGTTTTTTCTTCGTTAGAATTCACAGAACTTTTTTTTACAAATATTAAATGATATCTATTTCAAAGTAAAAGTCTCTTGAAAGTCCATTAGTGTGTGATTCATATTTGTGATGAAATTAGATTTGAATTCAATTTAATTTCGATTTGCAAACGTTTCCGATTGAGTCTGGTCGTTTTCGTCGATGAATATTCGGTTTGTTTAAATGAAAATAGTCTCATTAAACCAGTTTTAAATGTTTCATTAAAATAACTATACAAAAATGGATTCGATATTGCCGATATCATACAGATAAGAAATCGTAATGGAACATATTTCGATAGTTCATTTGATTTATTGTCCAAAAATGAATTTGTTTTCTCTAGAAAAAAAAAACAGAAGAAATTCTTCGTTTGTCTATGAACAAACAAACAAATAATATTAAACCTTCGGTATGAAATCGACCGGCATAGGTTAGTAAAATATATGAAATGTTGAATGGTAGCCAGCTGATGGCGTACAGAGCGACAATTAGAAGAAGAAGGATATTATTTCGACGTTGTCGTCGAATTTCTTGTCGTAATGAAGCTATATTGTGACGTTTGATAAGATAACGATATCGAAAGCCTAAGAAAAACAAAAAAAACGCAGACTGATTAACATTTTGATTAATAGAATCCAATTAAAAAATGCATTTTTTCCATATTGAAAACTACGATAAATATAAATAGTTCTCTCGATATTTACGTTCACTTAGTTTGATTATAACTTGATAGTAGGTTAGACAAATAATGAGAATCGGCAAAATAAATTGAAGAAAAAGCATGAAAATTGTATATAAAAGATGTAAATGTCCTTTCTCAGGCCACGATTCATGACAAACATGTAAATGTTCATAAAAATCATAAGTTGTCTGCGGACAAGAACTATTTTCTGTTTGATAACAAAGAACTTTAACCATTGAATCAATTAAATGTTTATCATAGGCTGGAATCGAACGAGAATAAATAAACAATGGACTCGCTGCTCCAATTGCTAATAACCAAATCGAAATCATAATTATCGTCGTCGGAAATGTTCCAATAAACTTCTTATGAGGATAACAAACAACTAAATATCGATAAATTGATATTGTCACAATTGTTAACGATGAAACATAAATATTTATCGCTGGAAATGAATCGGCTAATTTACAAAATGCTGGAGGAAATCTCATGTAAATGTTTAAACTTCGATATGTATTCAATGGCATTGTAATTAAACATAGAACGAAATCACTTAACGCTAAATTTATAATAAAACAATTGTGTGATGTTTGAGGAACATTCGATTTGGAAAGAAACAAAATAATGAAAATAACAAGAGTATTGCCGACAGTTCCGATTATGCTTTCGATTATTGAAATGATTATGAATGGAATCAATAACCAACGAGGTAAAGATTCGTAATCTGGAAGTAGTGATTCATAATCCGGCAATAACGGTTCGAATAACACTGTGGTATTTGGCATTTTAGGAACTTATCTCGAGTACACACAAAATAAAAAAGAAAAGAACAATTTTTCCTCTCTATTTTTCATTATATATATATATATGCGAGATCTTTTTAATTGAAACAAAAAATAAGAAAGGAGCGAGAGCACAAGAGAAGGGCAGAGAGAGAGAAAAAAAAAGCACCTAGTGGCTTTTACTGATAATGATAGAAGTTTCTTTTTCTTCTCCTTCTCCTCCTCTTCTTCTATTTTTCCCGTAAATATCAATCAACATTGATGTTTACCATACTATGCTCAATACTTTTTGATAGAAAAAAGCAAAACATCTTTAGATTTGTTGGATTATCCCTTTTTCTTTTCATTAAAAGAAAGATTCAACTCGAATGATTACGATATGATCATCTCGATCTTTTGTCGGTACAACCGTGGATTTTTCGAATGAAACGACCATGTTTTTATATTCGGAAGTAATCTTTCATTAATTCCGAAAGGCAATCTGTCGAACGAACTAAATATAATATTAGAACTCCCACTGATTTTCCAAGAAATCTGCATACATTAATTTTGCTTCCCGAGAGAAGAAAATCATGACCTTATAATTAGTTTTCAGAATATGATTACAAATCAAATCTTAATATACTTTTCTTTTGAGTTACGTATACATACGTAACTAAATGTTATTGAGTTTATTTTGAAATTCTCGAATCAACATTAATCTTAGTTGTTTTTTCCTTTTTTTTTGAGAGAATTTATTCATGATAATAGAGAAGTCAGTTGAAAGTACTCGCGAAAACGCCTGCGTTTATAATTAATATTCATTTCCCCAAAGCATATCTTTTCGGCAAAAGAAAAGAACAAAATCAAACATTCTTTGATTTATCAGACGGTATCAAAGTTGATCGAGTTTAATTTGATTATTTGGATACTTTCATATGGAAATCAAAGTCAAAATGACGGAAGATTAAAGAGCAGAAATTGATGTTGTTTACTCAAACAGAAAGACAAAAAAAACACATTATTCTCATCAATTTCGAATTGAGTTAAAAAGGAGATTTGGATGATTTTGTCAGAAGCTTTCGCCGAAAATTAATTTTAAAATTAAAACATGTGAATTACAATAGATCTAAAAATATTTTTCGACCTATTTTTTGTCAATCATCATTAGATTTATTCTTTCAAAAACAAAACGAACAATCGACATTTTAATTGACCTAAAAGAACGAATCAAATCTGCTGTTGTCTTCATTAGCATTCAGAAGATTTTTTACACTTGAGAGACTAAATAGAAAACGACTTGCTTTTTCCAAAAAGCAAAGGGCATGCTCATCGGAAGGATTAGAAACGCAATAGATGTCGCATTCAGCTTAGCCGATGTTCTCATTTGGATTTGAATAATTTGATGGAATTTGTTTTTCCTTCGGTAAGTCAAAGCTCATCTTTGACGAAGTTCTAAAAATAAACTTGATTAAAAACGCAAATGATCTAAGTCGACTTGGCCGTTTGATCCTTAGTTACAAGTAGAGGTCTGCATAACAATGGAAGATTAGTAGAAATCAGTGAAAAAAGAAAGAAAAGACAAAGAAGTCAAATCCACAATCCATTCTTCGTTCATTCAAACGCGATGGCTGATTTAGGAACCGGAGTTATCGTTCTGATCGTCATTTGGGTCATAACTTTAGCTGTTTTAACATTATTTACATTTGTTCAATCGCCAATTCGGTTCGTTGGTTTCATAGCGTTAGTCATCGCGATCATAATCACACTTGTTTTAACTCTGTTGCCACGTGGATCAAGTGATCAAAGTTCGGAAGCAAATAAAATCTCGTTTAGTTACGCTGGTCTTGCTCGTATCTTGATTTTGACATTTCTCTGTGTGACATTTGTTGTCGGACTTGTTTTGCTTTGTGTTTATGAAGTGATGCCTCAGGTTCGCGCTGAACCCGTTCGAAAACGTTATGTCAGATAGAATCTCTGCGTGTGTGTTGTAGCTTTTTGTTTTTGAAAAATACTAATTTCAATTTTTGAATTAAATTTTAGATTGAAATATGTCACGTGATCGAGATGAACCGATAACGGTCGGTAGTTTTGCCTAGACAAGTCGATGGAATTGTTTTTTTTTTGTTTGTTTAGGTTTTCTTAGGAGATTTATCTCGTGACGCAACAAAAGAAGAAGTCGAAAAGGCGTTTAATTACTATGGCAAATTGCGAAGTGTTTGGTAAAGAATTTGATTTGTTATGTTGATTTGTAAAATTGTTTGATTGAAATAGGCTTTCACGAAATCCATGGGGTTATGGTAGATTGATTTGAATTGATGAATTTCGAATTCAAAGATTTGTTTTTCTAGGTTTTATTGATTTCGAGAATCAACGTGATGCAGCAGATGCTGTCAAAGCTTTGGATGGAAAGTCTGTTGATTGAGAAGAAAAGGAAAATAATGAAGAGATTTGATTTAGAATGATTTGTGGTTCACGTGTTCGTGTCGAGTTTTCTCATGGACGTGGTCGATCGAATCGTGGAGGCGGTGGAGGAGGTGGTAGTCGAAGTCGACGTCGATCATCAAGTCGATCGCCGAAATCAAAAAAAGCATTCAGTCCACGCGATGTTTGCTATGAATGTGGAGGTTCGTTGATTTCGACGAGAAAAACTTTAAAAAATCTGTTCGATTTAGAACGTGGTCATTATGCTTATGATTGTGAAATTCGTTTGAGACGTCAACGTCGAATGAGGTAATTAAACATTTCATCAAACAAACAAAAAAACGCCGAATTTATCATTCGATTTAGATCGAGTTCAAGTAGTCGAAGTCGAAGTCGAAGTCCAAAATCGAAACGAACTGCCAACGGTCATTCATCAAAACGTCGTCATAAGTTAGAAAAAAAGACTCAAATTTAATGAGGTTTCGTTTTTGTTTCGATTTTTAGACATCGAAGTCGTTCTGAGAGCAGTCGTTCTCGTTCACGTTCTCGTTCAGATCGTTCGTCGCGTTCGAAAGGACGTCGTCGTTCGCGATCGAAATCTCGTACTAGTCGTTAGACGCACGCAATGCAATCAGAAATCTCTTTGTACTTTATTGAAGAAAAAGAAAAGAGGCAAAAACCATAAAGCAACACATCGAAATATCTCTTCACTTCATTTTTTTTCTCTCTTGTGTTTCTCTATTTCTTCTTTTTTTGTTGTTGTTGTTGTTATTATTATTATTATTGTTATTTGATTTCATGAAAAAGAAATTTGTATTGATACGATGAGAATTAATTTCTCATCAGTAAAAAAATGTGTAGGCATAAAACATGATTCCACCAAATCGATACAGTTTTTTCGTCGTTTCTTTTTTCTTCTGCTGGACAAAAGAGAGAAAGAGAAGAATTTCACCATTACGCAAGAGAAAGAAAGAAGAAAAAAAGAGAGAAAGACAGAGAGAGAGAGAGAGCTATATTTTGGCACACCCTCATTCTAAAACAATCATTCGTATTCTCGGTGTGAATGTGTGCATTTGCCAGCTAATCTCTAAGTAATGCCAATGATCGTTTTACTTGTTCTTCATTTATTTCTCGTTAATTTGCCAACGCTAAGAGGACAAACATATGTCGAAGGTAAATTAAATCGATATGTATTACAACGTTTTTTTTTCTCGTCTCTCTTCGGCAAAAAAAATGTTCGAATGTTGTTGTTGTTCAAACAATTGAACAAATTGAAAGCCGAGTGTCTGAAGAAAGCGACAAGATATTTGTCGGTTTGTTATCAAAAGAACACTTGATAATTGAGAACGAGTGTGTTGAAATGCACTTTGTTGTGCAATATTCGATGTCAATCATATCATCTTTTGTTCAAATCGATGATAAGACTGTCTAAGAATGTGTTTCTTCGTTTCAGTAATTACCGTCAATGACGATCCAAACTGTGCGAAATGTGATTTACGAGCGATTTGCATTCGCGTATCGAATACGACTGGTGTCAGTTGCGTGTGCCTTCCTGGTTTTGCTTTATCAAGCACAACTGGTCATTGTGTTCTCCAAGGTAAAAAATTCATTTGATTGCGCAACAGAACGGCAAAAAAAAAGAAAACTCTTTGCGGACACCTGTCAAACGAGTGTTAAGCACAATCATATACTTAATTATTTTTTTGTTCTTTTAGAAATTCCTTTAAACGGACTATGTGATAGTCGTTATGAATGTTTAAATGGAGGTTTGTCGGCTGAAGTCTTTTTCTTTTTCTTTAAAATGCACTTGGCTTTTTGTTGTTTGTCTGTCAAGGTCAATGTTCAAATGTGACAAATACTTGTCACTGTTTGACAGGCTACGGAGGACTGATGTGTGAATTAGATATCAATGAATGTGCAACGAATGAGAGTATTTGCGGATCGTTTACTTGTACAAATTTGCCGGGAGATTATAAATGTGATTGTGATTTTTTTCATTCGGGAAAACAATGTCAAAAAAGTAAAGAAAATTCGTTTTTGTTTCTCAATCGAACTTTGGATTTTCTTTTTTCTTTATCAACGATTGCAGTTAGTGCTATTGGCATATTTGTTGTGATTATTTCTTCGATTGGTATTGTTTTTATTTTAATATTTCTTATTCTATTCGGTATTCGAACATTTCTATCCTATCGTCTGTCAAAACGAGTGTCGAGGTTTGATTTTGCCAAAGAAAAAACGAAACGAAATTTGATTTCCATTGAATAGAATTCGTCAATTCGAAAATACTTGTATGGCCACGCTGACAACCGGCGGATTGATGGGCGATGATTTGCTACTCAACGGTTCATCGTTTCCTCGTTCGATTGGCCATCGAATCTATGTTCCAGCTGAAACAACATTTGTCAACGCACTACGTTATCAAACAAACAAAGAACACGAAGACAAACCGCCAAGTTACGTTACGAATCTCGACGATCCGACGACTTAAATAAACTCGAATTTCTCTTTGAATTTAAATAATAAACAAACAAGTCTATTTTGTCTTCAGTTGAAATAAGAGAGTATCATATCAATGGATTAGACTCTCACAAGTTTTGTTATTCTTAGAACATTAAATTTCGAATTGAAAGAAACCCGAGAAGTTTATTTGTTTTATTCGATAGTCGATTGAGTCGAACAATTACGTCAGACTTATGAATAATAAAAAAACAAAGTCAGTCGATCGATTGATGGTCATCGTCAGATTTCTCACACACGGCAAACTCCGATCAAGAACGATAGATGTCGTCGACATTTGCAAACATAAATTTTGAATGGATTGATAATTGAAGCAATGATAAGTCGAAACGCAAAAGAGAGAGAAAAGCAAATTTGTCAATTGAATTTATTTGTGAAAAATGCTGAATGAATGAACGAAGACACAAGACAAGACAGATATTGGACATGAGTTTTGATTTGATTTGTTTTTCTATCGTCCTTGTCGGGAAATCCACAATGGTTTACCGTACAACCGATTCGAACGTGTTCGACGCGACAACCATAATGGACTTAAATGAAAATTTGGATATCGATTACGTTTAAATAACTCATGTTCATCAAGATCTCGAGCGATTTCGTCGATTGTTTCTTGAATTTCATCACTATTCGAATCGAGATCTTGCTGTTGAAGTTGTTGTAAATACGCTGCATTTAATTTATGCAGAAACAAACTAACGATTATTGTCAAAGTAAACATCCAACGAAGAAACATTTTGTCAATGTAAAATATAAAGACTTAAAGATTACGTATTTATAGATGAAGACTTCGCAGAGAAAACGAGAGAGAGAGAGAAAAAAAGACTTTCGACCAATGAAGGAACAGTTTAGCGGCTTTTTTTCTGCCCGTAAAATTAATCACATAATCAGTTAATAGATATTTCATTATGGTCGATTGTAACATAAACAGATCCAATTAGCAGATATAAACATATTCTCAAGAGACATGTGTCCTTCTAAGAACGTCTCCTACGCAAATTCTCGTTTCACAGAGATTCTTAGATTCATTTTCTATCGTTTCAGATGAAATATTTTTTACTCATTTCATTATTTGTTGTTCACATCTCATCGAACGAATATTTGGGAAGTTCGAGTAAACATTTGTTTCATTTCATTCATGTAAACTAAAACTCTCAAATGATTTCGAAATAATCAATTTGTCTGTCATTAATCGAATTAGGTAACTGATATTCATATAACACATTTTGGGAATTCTGATCGAACCGAACAATTTGAACAATTTTGTAATGAAATTATCAAATCATTAATCAAACCAAAGGTCACCGTTGTTTCAGGTTGAGCGCAACTTTCATTTTGTTTGTTTTTTTTCATTGAACGAATATTTTCTTCAGGTGATTTGACACATAATCGTGATCCAACATTTGCCTCGGAACAATACGAAGCCGAATGGAAAAGTTACAACGAAGTTTTAAATCGAACTAAAGTCACTGAATCAACTCAATGGTTGGACATGAGAGGAAATCATGGTTCGATATTCATTTTCGAGAGAGAGAAAAGTTAGTTTTTCTTTTGATATTTTTCAATAGATGTTTTCATGGACGCGGATCCCGTTGCCGATCGAAGTTTCTATCGAATCTATTCGAATCAAGGTCGTTTGAATAAAGGTTCATATGCTTACACATTGACAACAGATGATCAGGACACTTTATCATTCATTGGAATTGATATGTGTCCAAGACCTGGTGCTGGTCGACCGTTTAATTTCCTCGGTTATATTAGCAATGTATTATTTTATCTCTTTTTCTTTTCGTTCGAATTCAATTGAATTTTGTTTTAGGAAGAAATGGAAACTTTGAGAAATCTTTCTGAACAAACCAAACATTCGAATACAACGATCTTATTCGGTCATTATCCACTGTCGTTTACTTATTCTCGTGGATTTCTTGATCTAATGAAACATGCGATTGTCTATTTGAATGGTCATCTTCATCAAGGAATTAAAAATCTCTATGCTCAACATTCCGACGGGTTACTCGAATTAGAATTAGGCGATTGGAAAGATAATCGACGGTAGAGAGAGAGAGAGAGATTTCGTTTTCTTGATCTGAAACTCGAATGAATTTAGATTTCGAATTCTAACAATCGATTCGGGCATTTTATCGTTTGAAGATGTTCGATTTAATCAACCGATTTACGGTGTGATTTCGAATCCAAAAGCAGCTAAATTTAAAACACCTCGAGAACCACTCGATCGTCTCGCTCAAAGTTCACATATTCGGTAGTTTAAATCTTCGAAAAGAAAAAAACATTTCCTTGAAAAAAAATCGTTGTAGAATTGTTATATTTTCAAAAAATCCGATTGTAAAAGTCGAAATTTCAATCGATTCGAAATATTTGGGTGATGCAGTGAAATCCGTTGATAACGATAATTTATACGTATTGAAATGGAATACGAGTGTTTATCATGATGGATTTCTTCATGATTTGTCAGTTGTCATTCACGATAATAAAAATCAAATATTAAATCTTCAAAATCAATTTTCACTTTCGACAACAACGATAACTGCGTGGACAAAATCGAAGTTTATTTTGTATATTCATTGGCCAACTTTCGTATGAAATGTTTTCTCTCTCGAAATATTCAGAAATTTTGTTTTCAAGGGAATGGTTTGTTTGATTTCGACATTGTGTATATACGTACTGATCTTGACCTACTATCGTTTTCGATCGAAACGAATGACTCGTCAGTTGCTTTGCAAGAAAACGGAAACTTCAATTGATTTCGATTTGCTTTCAGCTTGTTGCACCGGTTGTTTCTCATTGTGGAATAAACTTCGTTTGCGTATGATGATTTTATGTTCAATCGACTTGTTCTATTATTCATTAATCGGCTTAGCTGTTTATCATTTCATTGGTAAGAAATATCTTCGAAGGCATTGTCCTTGAAATCAAAAATCAAATTTAGGTCCTTGGTACATCGGTTATTTAACCGACGGTTATTTCGGCGTTGTTTTCCTTTGGGGATTGATCATTCGTGGAACTTATCTGCCTCCTGACATGCAAACATTCATGGGCACGATTCAATTAGGTCTATTTCTACTCCCATTGACATACACGTTGAGTTCATCGTGCTATTATCGATACAATCAACTTCAAACCAATGTTCAGCTTAGTGAATCATATTGGACTCGTTTCAAACGAATTTTTACGGTTTATATTCTGTTTATTTACTCGTTTGCCTTTGTTGTATTTTGGTCGTATATGACAACAGCATCGTATAAATACGCGTGGATTTTATCTCCATTTGGATTGATTCTCTCGTTGTTTTCATTGGGACTTTATGTTCAAACAAAACGACTGACACTCGAACATTTTCGATTTCCAAGAGTGACGAATCATCAATCTGACGAAAGACTCGATGATCCGGAAATCGATGTCAATGATCAAACATTGATTATTCCAGGTAGACGAGAAACAGATAAAGATGGTTAACAAAATAAAATCGAAGAAAGACATTTACTCTTTTAAGAATCCATCGAACTTGACAAATTCTAAATCCGACTAATTCAGTATTGTGAGGAAAATAAAAGCTTTTTTTTCGTATATTCGTGCACTTTGATCTGCTTGAGAATAAATATTTATTAGAAAACGATCGATTGAAATTCTATTTGCACTAATAAGGTCGAACTAGAATTCATTGGGGATTAAATGTTCTGTTGCTGAAAGAGTTTAACGAGCAATTTAATTTGCCGTTTTAAATCTTCGTCGTGATTTAATTGATAGATTTGAATGATTTTGCCTGATGTTTTTATGATCAATTGCAAATGCGTCATGATTTGATCGTAGATTTGATTGGAAATCAAAATGAGATCGTACTTTTTCCAATCGTTTTCAATGTGAAACGGTTTGCCTTGAAGAAAGACTTTCGCCGTCATAGTTCGATGATGAATTTGCGAATCATCGATAAAATACGCTGAAATCGTTGTTTTTTGTTTCGATTGAAACGCGTCGATGAGATCATCGGCATGAATAAACGCGTACTGATGATACCAACTCTCGATTCGATGTTCCGGATCGGCGATAATAATAAATCGAACGGAGATTTTCGTTGTCGATTTGATTTCGTTTGCACTTCGGCAACGCGGCGGTTGAGATTTAAGTTTAATCGTCGATGTTAGTTGAATTGTTGATGGCGCACGAACACGTTTCATCGGTTGTTTGTCGTGTTCGATCGAAAGAATCGCTGGCGGAGGCGACGGTGTCTTCGAAGGCGGCAGTCGATCGTCATTCGAAAGATCAGAGAGTAATAAATTCGAACGTTTCTCTTCGGTTAACGGCGTTGTTATCGGACGAGAACGATACGGAGGAGATTTAGGCGGTTGAAATTTCGATTTCGATGTCGAATGGAGTTGCGGTGAAGTGTGAATTGGTTTCGATGTGATAGAAAACGGTTGATAGCTGTATTTCGAATAGGATTCATTGGATTGGCGTGATCGTGAAATTGATAGAGTTGTTCGGTTGAAATCGCAAGTCGAAGAAGTGAAATTGAATGTCGATGAAAGACTCGATTCGCATTGCAAATTCGTTAGTTTTCGTTGTTCGTCGTGATTGAGATGAATTTGATTATTGTCGAACGAATGTTGTTGTTCGTTGTCGGCATGAAAAAACGTTGAGCTCGGCTCGAGAGCGAAATCGTTCGACGTTGCAAGACGTTTCAGCTCAGCGAGCGATCGTTTCAATTGAAACCAAGTTTGACTTTGAGCGTATTTATCAGCTAATAATTGAGCTTCTTGTTTTCGTCGTTTTCGATTTCGAGTGACTTTCTGTTGTTCGTGAGTTTGTTTGGGAAAGTTTTGTACGGCGTGTTCTTGTCGAGTTTTGGCACCAGGAGGAATTGTCAATGGTGTCGATTGAATTCGCACAGGTATCGAACGAAAACGACGGGAATTGATTGCGTGTGCAGATGATTTACGTGTTTGTTCAGGAGATGTACTCGGCGGTGTGACTACGGGCGGAGATGTTTGATCGAGATCTGTGGGAATATGTATATGATGATGTTTGATGATTCGTTGAGTTGAACATGAGTCCGAACGTGAGATGTGATTTCGATTATCGATAGTTAATTTAGGCATTTCATTGATAAAATTCGACGGCGTTGTCGAACTCGAATGAGATCGACTTGAAGATGATGGCCAACGAGCGAATTGATAAATTGATTTATTCGATAGATCTCCTAAGATATTCATGTTTAGTTTCTTTCAAAATCTAGAACACAAATTGTTTTTTATTATTACAATAAGCAAACCAAATCAACACGTTAGACAACAGCAAAAAGCGAATTCATGTTAGTTTCAACTAAAATAAGAAAATTGTTCTTTGGTGATTTAATCGTCGTCATCGTCACCATCGGCTTTCGTCATACATTTCCATAGAAATACACTAAAGGATTTATATTTGATGAATTGAAAACTAATTTTTAAAGAGCAGCTTCTTACCAACAATCGTCGCCGCCTAAACTGACGAGATATCTTTCATTGGCAACGAATCGAACGTTGGTCACGTTGTCCGAATGACCGTAATACGTCTTATGTTCAGCCTAAACACATCGAATTGAAATCGATTTTTAATCTTCAAACGATTTTCTATTTACTCCAGCTTCAGGACATGGAAATTTAAATAGATTCACTGCTCCATGATCGTCGCCAGTAACGATCGTTGATGATGTTGCATGAGCACAATTGATATGATCTTTTTTCACATCTTTTGGCCAAATGCCGAGAATATCATCTCCGATTGTACTACAGACAAACAAATAAATGCCGAAATCGCTTTCAAAATCATCGAATAATCAACCTTGTCCAAGTGTTCCAAACGATTTTTTCTATAATTTCATGACTTTTAATTTCTTCACCAGCCGGTGCGCTGAATATAAGTGCGTGATAACCAGCTGTACTCGCCTACGAAGTCAAATCAAATGAATTGAACAACAAAAAACCGAACAAGTTGATTTGAAAATACTCGAATGTATCGAGAATTAATTCCCCAGTCGATTTGGACGACAGGATCTTCGATATGAGTGACATAACCCGTTCGTTCGAATTTCTCTTGTTCGATATTAAAAAAGTCGATGCAACAATTTTCCGATGAAGCAACTAATAGTTTTCGATTTGGGCTGAATCTTTTTTGATTTAAAAAAAACAAAGACAACGATTGAAAAATCGTTTCTATCGAATTGACGTTATTACCGAACGCAAAGAATCGGCGCGTTTCGTTCTCGAGTTTTCGCTCGATCTTCTAATTTGCCGTTTTCACTTGAGAAAGCTACTAACGATATTTGTCCATCACGAAATCCGACAGCTAGTAGATTTCCTTCGATATCAAATGAAATACTACGAATTTCTTTTCCCATATCACGTTTAGCCACATGAGTCTATTTCAAATAAAACAAAAACGCAAATTTTCAATCAATTTTCAAACTAATTCAACAAAACAAGCGACATTCAACGAAATAATGAGTTTAACTATGACATTTAACTTACACTTTGAGTGAGTGAGTCCTTTTTTTTTTCGAGGATATTTAGTACAGACAAGTGAAAAAAGCAAATCTGCTGAGTGAGAAATGATTTACCTTGCTATTGATACTCCAAACAACGAGATTTCGATCGTAACTTCCTGTGGCGAACATGGGTTCGGTTGGATGAGGTGAGAGAGCCCAGAGTTGACCTTCGCCATGTCCGAACACTAAGGACATTGATTGAGAGCCGGTTTTTTCATCGATTTCGATGATATCCGAGGTTTTTAAGCCGATTAAAATTTTGCCCTTGAAGAAAAAAACAAGAAAATGTTTTTGGTTTTCGAAAATTCGCTTTTTCTACTTTCGTATTTCGACAAACAGCTCGAACACAAAGTGAATCGGTGTTCGATGAATCGAATTTAATCGTTCGTCCTTGACTCATTTCCCAATCCCAAACTTTAACGGGTTCTAACGTTCGTGTCGAACCCAACGAACGTCTAAAACAAAAAATTCATTTTTCTCAATCGAAATTTTCCAATTCTCTGCAACGAACTTTTCTTTTGCACCCGTTACAATACAATTATCCGAACTAAATATCGAAAATATCGGTCCGAAATGTGCAACAACTTTCTTCTGCAATTCATTTTTGATCCAAATAAAAATCGAACCAGTCATACTGCCCGTATAAGTTCGACCGTCCTAAAACAATCGCTCAAACTCGTTCGATCTCTACGAAAAACAAAACGTCGAACCTTTCCAAAAGCAATCGAAAGCATGGTCTGCATCTTGGCAGATCGTTTTCCATCCGCGGTTTTTGCAATTACGGCTTTTTTCTCGACTAATGTATTTCCTGCAACAGTCCAAAACTTCAAATGCTTAACTCCGGCTGTGACAAATTGATTGTCTGCATTCGGACGGAATAAAGCTCGAAAGATTCGTTCTTCCGATGCGACTGTACAAGCAACATTAACACCTTCTTCCCATCGCCAAACAGCGACCGTATGCGGAGCATCGACGCCTATTGACAACAAAAGTTTTCCACTTGTCGAAAAACTTAACGAACAAACACCTGAACAACAAAATTATTATCAAACAACCACAAATTCTTCTTCTCTCTCTCACCTCGTTTATGTTTTCCTGAGAGAATTGAGATTGTTTTCATTGTCTTAGCATCCCAAATATGAATCGTTGGATTCTCTCCAATTTGTCCTGATGCCACAATATCTCTCGTTGGTCCGTGATGCACAGCCATTGATATAATATCATCCGTATGTTTCAAATAGAATCTCTGCGTGCCATTTCGAATATGTTGAACAATGCCAGCACCAGCTGCCGGATAGACAATCGATTCATCATCGGATAAATAGAACAGATTGTCACGACAATCGAAACCTCGATAACCGTGAATATGTTCTAATACTAAATCCTAAACGAGATTATCAATTGATTTAGTCAATTGTTTGGGTTTCAATTTTGATACAGACAACGATACGACCGCGTGGTTTGATGTCATGATCGACATCGGCATCGGTTGTTGTATTCGGACGAGAAGCATTTAATAAGCCTAAACCAAGACCAGATCTAAACGAAAGATGATTGAAAATTCAGATAAATTCATTGGCAACTGACTTCAAAGCAACTTTAACTAAAGCTAATTCTTCATTGATTTTTCGTTGTGATGGTTTTACTTTTGCACGACTAAAACAACGACAAATCAATTCGATATTGATTTGATTCTTTGTTGAAATGAATACTTACATATGTTTTTGATTGGTTTTCTGTTTGATTTTCTCTTTTTTCTCCTCTTTAGCTCGATCATGAGCGATGAGAATACGTAGATTATAATCCATACTTCGATCATGTTGAACATCGGAATCGTAGCCTTCTTCTTCGGAATCTGTATTATCCGAATCATCACTTACACCTCGTTCCTGTCTCATTGGAAGAGCAGCAGCATTTGCCGAGGGTGTTGCTTTCACAGTTTGAACTGTTGTTTTCGCTGTTAACGATGATGATAATTCATTGCGTAGTGGATGACCGCCGTGTTTCCAAAGTAAAATTGCTACATCTCGACCACCGATTGAAACCAAATAGGAATTATCGTAGGTCCAACGAACACGTGTGACGTGAGCACTATGACCTGTATAACGTTTAAATTTAGCAGCTTTACCCTAGAAAATACGAAATTTTGGTATTATGAAATCAGAAATTTCAATTGAATTATTGACTTTAGCAGGCCATTGAAATAATTTGACCAGACCGAAATCATCTCCTGTTGCTAAAGTTGTTTTATCGGTTGATAAATGCGTTGAATTAACATCAGTTACATCGGTTGCTGGTGGCCAAATACCTTCGCAAACAAGACCTAAAACTCCGGTCCATGTGTGCCAATCTAAATTCTCAACATCCGTTGTTTTAATCGATGTCACTCTCGTTCCTCGAGGTGCTTCATAAAATAATAATTCCTTTGCTCCTGAATTTGTCTTGATTAATTTACCTAAATCAATCGAACAAAAAAAACGAAATAAATTCATCGATCCAATCGAAAATACCCTTTTTATCCCAATCGATATGCGTTATATACGAAGAATTTGCTTTACAAATTCCCATTCCTAATAAACCAACAACAACAACAGAAAAAAAAACCTGTTTTTCTTTCTTTTGAAAGACAAAATGTCAATTACGTTGTTGTGTTTCGACACTATAAATATCAACGAAATTGTCATGTGTACCGACTGCTAAATATCGTCCATCAGGTGAGAATTTAATATCGGACACTTCTTGATTTCGATGCTGAACAGACTTAATCAGTGAGAGATTGGATTCTTTCAAAATCATGAATTCTCCATCTTTAGTTCCAACGGCAACTGTTTCTCCGTCATGTGAATATTCACAAGTTCGCAATAGTTTGGCAAATTTAGCGAATCGAAGCATTCGACGCTCGGTTAACGACCAAATTCGAACTGTTTTATCGTCGCTTGCAGTGCAAATTTCGTATCTTTTAGGATGAGTCGCTAGACCCCACATTTCGCCTTCGGAATGTCCCTGAGCAACAACACGGATTTGACCGTCTTTTTCAATCTCACAGATTTCGCCACCATTTGTTCCGATGACAATACGACGTGTTAATGTTACCGAACGAATTGCTGTCGTTGGTTGTTCGGTTATTTGACCTAAATTCGAGAGAAAATTTTCAGTTTTATTGAAGAACAAAAACGACAAAATTCTACCTCGAGTATTTTTTGCGAGATTATCATTGGTAATTAAATAAGTTTTGATGCTTTTCGAAAAGTCTGGATTCCAGAGAATAACTTTACCATCTTTGCCTCCCGTTGCGTAACCCTAAACGTCCGTTTTTCATTCAAAAATCAAATCAAACTAAAAACAACGAACTTTTTCTTGAACAGCAGTTATGCAAAATAAAGGTCCTTTATGAGCATTATCGATTTTTTTCGTCAAAGCAGCGATATGCCAAATGTAGATGCAACCATCACCACCGCCAGTGATACAATCATTGACTGTTTTACCGAAAACAACGCACATTTGATTCTGTTTGCCTTGTTTGCCTGCAACATTGCCGAAAACTCCTTGTTTCGATGTCATACCGCCTCCTGCTTTCGCCCAAAATTTAATATGTTTAACACCAACGGTAACAAATCGATCGTCATCATGTGGATTCCATCGTAGACAAAAGATTTTATCATTATGACCTCTGAAGAACAAAAAAAAACAACAACAAGTTCAAATACAAAAATCAAACAAATGATAAATTTGAAACCGTTGTGCAGCTAATTTCTCTCCTTTTTTCCAATCCCAAATAACAATCGTTCGATAATCATCTAAACCAACTGATGCTAACAATTTGCCCGTTCCTATTCAACGATTCAAAATAAAAATCTTTCCAATCAACGACACAAAAATTCCTTCTTACGAGAAAATCCTAATGCTGAAATGCCTCGATAATGTTGTCCTTTCAAAATCGATCGTGTTTCTAAACTAACAGGATCCCAAACATGAACAGGTGGATCACGACCAATCTAGTTTTTGTTTTCAATTAAATTAAATAAATAAACATCGAAATCTACTTGTCCTGTTGCGACCAAGCTCATGTCAGGTGAAACAGCTAGACAAAGAATATCATCTGTATGACAATTGTAACATCGTTGAGTGTTCTGTTCAGTATTTAAAACAATTCCTAAGGCAGCTACATGATAAACAATTTCGTTTTTCAAACAAAACACATTGTCACGACAATCATATCCACGATATCTAAATCATCAATATTCAAACAAATTCTTGTTTTTTTCTTCTTCTTCTTCTTCTTTCGTTTATCTACCCGAATACATAGTCCAATGTGAGACCTTCCTCCGGTTGTTTTTGTCGTTTTTCTCCTGGTGGTAATTTCTGTTTCATTGTTTTTTTAATTTTCTATTCAAAATAATAAAAAAAACAAACAAAATATGAAACCAACAAGAAAATCTTCTCACTTCATAATCTTCTCTGTACAAATTTCGATCATAGGAAATCTGTTTTTCTTTTTCAATATCCGAATCGATTTCCGCTCCACTTAAATCCGAATCGGAATCTTCGGAATCCGAATCCAAATACGCGCCAACATGTTCAGCTGTTTGCAAACTATGAACATCTTCGATCACTCCATCGATCAAATCGACTTCTGAAACATCATCTAATCCCGGTCTTGAACTAACTGGTGCAACGCTCATTCGTCGTGTTTCAAGCAAAGCAAATGAATCCGATTCGGAGAGAAATTTCCATTGAATGATCGTTCGATCATCGCTTCCAATCGTAATTAAACGACTGTGATCATGAAGAAAAACAACTTTTGCTATTCGACTCGAATGACCAACATATTTTCGAAAATGAGCACCACGTTTTTCACTTGGAAAACGAAACAATTTAATAAGACCTGTTTCATCACCAGCCGCAATCACTCCATCCGATTCAACGACATCCAATGTCACGATGTCAGTTTTGTCGGCAAATTTATTCCAAATTCCTTTGACAGTTTTCGATTGAAAACTTGTGATCGTCTTCCACTCGGCGATTCTTTCGATTTTGTCATTCGAAACGATTTCCAATGCTAAATTTACAATTGATTTTCAATAAAAAAAAAACAAAATAAAACGTGAATTCATACAAGGAATTTCAACCAGAAATTGTTGTTTATGCTCGCCAGTATATCGAACGTATTTCTCATCGGCAGACCAATCGATACTCATCACACCGAGCATATTATCTTCAAAAATGACAATTCTATTTAACGAGAATGAAAATTGAATTGAATTACTATTTTTAAAACGAAGAGTTTTGAATTTATTTTGAACATCGTAGAGATCGAAACCTCCATCGACACAGCCAACAGCAAGATATTTATCATTTGGAGAGTAGACTAACACTTGAATACGATCTGTATGTTCGTGAATCTTAAAAATTGGCTCGACATGTTCGTGATTCTTTTGTTCTAATCTAAATTTACCAAAAACAAAACTATTTTATCAGAAAGAAAAAAACAAAACGAACGATGTCTTATAGATCTCAACTAAACCGTTTTCATATCCAACAGCTATTTGACTTCCATCCGATGAGAAATCTAAAGATCGAATAGCTGGCGGTGGTGAAGCTGCTGAATCAGACGGTGTCGGATAATATTTAATCAAACTCATTTTATCGCCATTCCAAAATCTGTTTTCATCAAAACAACAAATCACAAATCTTTTTCTTTACAAAAAAAAAATGAAAAACCTCAGTGAACAATCGTCGCCACCCGTTGCAAAGACATTTTCTTTCGGATGACAAGCTAATGCACTTAGATTCGTATCATGATGTGCTTGAACAATTGGCTGAGGAATTGAATTGCCATTTAATTCGAAACCATAGATTTCACTATCACGAGTACCAACAACACAATAACCATTTCGAGAAGCAACACTACACACACTGACTTCTGCAAACAAACGATTTCACACGTTCGATTTAGTTGCTAAGCAAGAATAATACCTTCGGCATCGTTAGTTAAACTAGGAATTTGCATTGAAAATCCAGTTGGAGTAAAATCTCGTGTCCAACCTGCGATAGTCCCGTCTTTACTACTGGTTAAAAAACCATTCGGATTGATATCAATCGAATAGATCGTCGCCTAACGAAATAAACAAACGAATCTCATTTGAAAAAAAAAGAAAAGAAAACTCGTTGCATACACTATGTGCAGGCGAAATAATTCGATCGAGTTTATTTTTTTTCCAAATAATGATATCTCCACTAATCGTTCCCGTAAAACATAGATTATCATTGTCATCGAAACCTTCTTTCGGCTCCTGTCGAGCAAATTTGCCGATGCAGAGAAGAGTTTGTGCTTCGGATTTACCGAAATCACCTTCTCGAAATTCCAAAGTATTTCCCAGCAATGTCCAATAACGAATATGTCGAACGCCACAAGTAACAACACGATCACCAAGAAAACTAATATCAAATATACGTTCAGTATGACCAGCAACTGTTGCTAAAAGTTTGCCTTGACGCCATTGCCAAATTTTAATCGTATTATCTGAATCGATTCCAACACTGGCTAATTTCTATTCAACAACACAAAACAGCAAATTAAAATTTCGAAGGTTTGTCTCAAATTGAAGATTTTTACTTCTCCATCTCCGTTGAAATTCAACGCACCAACGCCAGCTGTATGTCCTTGTAGAAGACTTTCTAGTTTCATAATTCCTTGAGTATCCCAAACGCAGATCTGCGCTGTTTTACCCATTTGACCTGTAGCAATCGTTGTTTTATTCGGATGAAGACAAGAACTAATGATATCTCCATCGTGACCGAGAAAAAATCGTTGCGACGGATTCGTTTTCGCATTGAGATTTTGAACAATTCCAACGGCAGCAGAAAAATAAACAAGTTCGCCACTGTCAGTTAAATGTATATTACTTCGGCAATTAGCTGATCGATAACCGTAAACATGTTCAAGACGAAGAGTCGACTTCGGAGCTGTGCGATCGCCTGGATATTGAGACGCCGATGTCATTTTGTTTTTTTTTCTTTTTATTTCAATTTCTTTCTCTTTGAAAGTTCGTCAATCTGAAGAAATGTCGTTTGTCACCATTGACCGTTCTCATTGCTAGGAAACGAGCAAAGAGAACAGGTAAAACTCAGAGGGCGACACTTTTTTGCTTATCAACAAACGGCGACATCGTGGCAAAAAACGAGAAGTTGTTTTAATCAAACAAAACAAAAAGAACTTGATATGTATCGAATGAACAAAATTTGACAGGGCGGCAGAGGAAAAAAAAGCCTCACGCGTATAATGTTCACGATACATAAATGTCGAATCTAATCATCGTCATGATCAACTTATAGAAAACAGACAAGGACAAAAAGTCAGTTCAAATTTAGATTGTATTGATGAGATGACTTGTGAGTCGAATCACATCGCATCAGGCATGCGTGTAATCGGTTTGGACAACGATGTATGTGCATGGTTATATGCCTATAGAATGAATTCTAATTGAGGTTGTTCGTCTATATTCTAATGTATTTGTCAGCATCGATTAGAACGAGAGCATGTCGTTGTCATCACAGAGAACAAATATACACATCGAGTGACAACAATCATTTAACAAGATAGATATCGAATATTGTCGTCAATGTCAAACTATAGACTTCGCGAATATCAGTGAAATGAAGTGTCAACTAATCACTTAGACACAACAAAATGACGAGTTCGTTTTTCGTATTTCTATTTTCATTGAAATAAATAAATGTAAATGTATATTTGAATATAAATACATCGATATCAATGTACGATTTGACTCGTTCATTTATCATTATCTCATTTACATCTCTTTTGTTCTTTTCGGTTGCTCGCTTGTCGAGATAGGTCATGTTTCGCATCATCATCATCATCATCATCATCGCCATCGTTCGTCGATAAATCATTCTCCCCGCTGCCTGACTGCTTTCTGCTTGTCAGAATATTGTTATTACGACATATAGAAAACGATTGATGATAAATGATGAGAGTTCGGCTCGTTTGTATCAATGTGATGTGAAGTCTCATATGTTATACGATCGATCAAGATCATCATTCTTCTCAATGAGTGACAAATGACCGACCGACGATGATAATAATGACGATGATCATACATACACGCATGTCCAGACCCCACTGATAGATAGATTTCGATGCATGTTTTATGTCATCAGTAAGTCAAACGATCATCATCATCAGTCGGTCAGCGGGATTTACGATGACAAGTCGACAGCAAAGTTCGCTTCTTTTGACACAACTGTCGACATTCATCATTAAGATGACAGCGACTTAATATTGAGAAAAAAAAAAGAAAATTTTTTTCTTCTTCTTCTTTGTCTAATAACCTATCCGAAAATTTGTTTTCTATTTCTGTTGCATGTCAAGCAAAGAAAAACAACGAGCTCTTAATTATAATCTCCGTGCTTTGCTATGCCTATCGAATAGATACGATATTTTTTTCTAATGTAATCAATTGAATCGATTATTTCCTCAAGCATTCTATCGCATTTCATTATTACATCTTGTCAGTTTGTTTTGTTTTGATTTGATTTCAATAGAAAAGAAAAACATGTGCGATCAATGATTAATGTTGAGCCTTTTTTTGTTCTTTCGAAACGATCGATTAATCAAATAATATCTCTCTCTTTCAATTGATTTATATTTGACATTTAATGAACTATATTTGTTCGAAAGAAGACAAACCATTGACATCAATCGCGTGTACATATGAATACGCTTTCGTTTATACTCATTTATCTATTTGAATCGATTGACAGTTGATCGATGTATATACTTCGTATCATTGTCGAAAGGAAGGAAACAAAAATCGTAGACATTGATAGAATGCGGCACGCTACATCGTCATCAGAGAAAACTAAAGTGAGATAGAGAGAGAATATAGATGGCATCTCGTTTCGATCCTGTCATCACTCATCTTTTCTCTCTCTCTCTGTTCTTGTTGGATGCTCTATAATTGGCATGTGTCAAACAGCGGTGTATGTATACTCGCGCTTGGAGGTCTCAACCATGATCATCATTTATCACACACATACATAGACACAAATCTCTTCTCTTTTTCCTACGCTTGACAGACAGATAGAGAAAAATGAGAGCATAAGAAAGAGAAAAATAGAGAGAGGGAGAGAGAGAGAGAGAAAAAAAAAATGAGACGAAGCCAGGAAAAGTTTTCATTCATTTATTCATTGACTTTATAGATAAAGATTACAAACAACAACAACAACAACCGATCATCATCATTATTATTATTGTTATTCTTATCAATAATAGAAACTAACATGTCTTCCACGACTGCAACCAGTGCTTATTTAAAACCAGATTATCTTCAACCACTTACAAGTACATCACTTTCTTCATCCACTTCCGTATGTTATTATTATCAAATCGATTCATTTTCTTTTTGATTTTTAAAAATAATAATAAAACGTTTTCTCTCTCTTGTTAAAGTATGATGCAAGTCAAAGTCCATTAGCTCTTCTTGCTCAAACATGTTCAAGTATCGGCAAGGATTCTCCATCTCCACCCAGCTCATTATCTTTAAATAATTCGTTACTATCGACTAGTGCCTCACCTATAATAACATCTCTCGTCAGTAAATCTTCGTCCATTCTTTCATCAACGTCTACTAATGACAAATCATCGTCATCGAAACGTTCATCACCATCATCCCAAACAAATAGTACAAACATAACGAAAAAATCAACACATCCAGTGAAATCACACGCGACACTCTCGTCATCATCTTCGTCTTTCATCGAATCAAATCCATTATCCGCTCATTTACCATCTCTATTCGATCCAACAACAACAACAACAACTACAACCGCAGCAGCATTTCTCCTTCGTTCATCTCTCGCCTACATCGCTGCTCAACAACAACAACAGCAGCAGCAGCAGCAACATCATTCATTCACATCGCCTTGTACAGTCCCTGGTTGTCTTCAATGTGAAACCGTTCGACATATTCTCGCTGCTTCGATGAACAATCAACCGTACAATTGCCATTGGTATTCTTGTCATGCAAGATTTTCGTCAGCTGATGAACTTGTTGAACATTTACGACATAGTCATACAACAAATTCAACAGGAAAATCTTCTTCCATTCATCATAATCAACATCGTTTTCATCCATATTTAAAACCGTCAATGCTCTTAAACAACAATGATCAGTTACCATTCTTTTATCCTCACTTGTCTTTGTCACCGATGACAGGAACAACACGACGTTCGAACAATAATACAAACAACAATAATTAATCTTCATCTCTCTCTCTCTCTCTCTCTCTGTGTTTCTCTCACTCTCTCGTTCGTCCGATTTTTTTTTGCTTTATCTTGAAAACAAGGTCACATTCATCATATGTTTTTTTACTATGTAGATTAAATAACCGATGGAATGATACCTTTCGCCTCATGTGTAAATGTCTATCCGTGTGCGCGTGTCTGTGTGTTTTCATCAACAATTACCGAAATGAATGCGTGTCTTCTCAGTCACTCACACATCAAGACATTTGTATAAACATTCTATCATGATTGACACAACGAACTCTGATGATATGTCTGTCATCATATATATACATATATATGATCACAAAATTAACCCTCAAATTCTCATTCATCTCGTCTTTCTTTGTTGATCTTAGAAATAATCTGTATCCGAAGTTTATTTGTTGATCTTACGTTCGTTTATCCGCATGTGTTTTACAGATGAATAGAAAACTCAAACGAGAATTTGCCAACAACAAAACAAAAAAAGACGAGTCGATCTTATTAATTAACGAAATGATGTGTTGGCATGATATGATTATCAAAAAAACTTCTCTTGTTTATATGTAAATGTCTGACAAGAGAGAATAGTTGTCGATTTGACATTGATTTCATCTGAAAGATGATAGATGAAGTTAACACATCAATGAATCGGTCTAATTATTTTCAATTCAATAATAAAAAACGAACAGAAAAGAATTAACAAATGAAGTTTTGCCGCAATGAATTCGTGTGAATCAACCATTTGTCATTGTCGAATTCGTAATAAATCGCGTATTGAATCGAATCTAAATCACCGGTCAGTTCGAATCTGTTCTCGGCGTAAATCGTCGAGAGATTTCCGTGTTGAATTGTTTTCGTTAGATTGCCTTCGATGATTCGATTTGTATCGTTTCCTGAAATTTGAATCATTATCTGACCGTAATCTTTTGACGAATCGATATTCTCAATCGAAACGACTAAAGTTCGATTGTCGTCGTCAAAATCGAGATGAACTCGAGAATTCCTGCGAAAGTAAAAATCTGAATTAATTATTTGAGAATAAGGAACGTCGTCTGTCAATGATAATAGACAATCGAGCGCATTTTCATCGGGAAATATTAATTTTATATATTGATCATCGATTTGACTCAAATCTAAGTGCGATTTAATAAGAAATTCTTGTTGTGAACTGTATTTTCCTCGTTGAGAACGAATATCCGAATAAATATATTGAAAATCAAAACGTTTGATAATATCAATTGTGTTGCCGAATTCCGTTTGTCGATTTGCTAGATTGCCTAACGAAACTTTCCATTTGATGTTCGGATTCTCGAGAATGCCTTGCAAATCAATTTGAATGAAGATCGGAACTGGACACATCGGTTGATTCGATCGACCGAGAAACTCGTTACAATATTGACTCGGTGTTAACGGACGAAAATAAAATCGAACATAATTTTTAATTTCATCGTCTGTTGAGTTGAGCTGATTACGAGATTTGATTGAACGACCACGAAGAATCGAAGAAACATTTTCTACATGAGTGTAGTGATAAATATAACCTGAATGAGGCGAGTTTTGAGCTCGAAGTCCTTGAAGAAGAAGTTCACCGGGCGTCGTTGTTTCGTCGTTGAGACCGGGATGAGTAAATAATTGTTGATTATCACGTTGGATATTTGCTTCGAATTGTGTTCGATTGCTTTTCAAATCAAGAAAATCTTTCGATGAATCCAAAGAAAATGAACTCATCGATGAAGTTATTTCATCGTCCATGAGAAATTCTCGAATTTCTGATTGAAATCTATCGTTTAATTGAAATTTGCTACAAAGTATTTGAGATAGTTTCGAGATAATCTCGTTGGAATTCCACGGCCGTGTGACGTAAATTCGATTGTCAATCGAATGAATCGATCGTTTAACAACGGGAATCGTTTGATTGTAAAACAATTCTAATTGATCGACTTCGAACACTTCGAAATCGAGATCAATTCGATGAGTTTGGATATTTTCCCTGTCAACTAATTCGAATAGATACGATTGAAGATCACGTAATCTCGAACGAAGTGAAAATGATAGTTGAGGATTGAGAATATTCGGCACAGTTAAATCTTCGATTTGAATCAAACGAATACGAAAAAAATCGAGAAAATGTCCGAGATTTCGATGTGTTAAATTTCCTGAACTCAATTTAATTTGATCGACTTCATTCGGAAGAGTGAATTCTTTGTTTAGTGAAAGAACGAGTTGATTTGTCGGAAGAAATTGATTGTTCGTTGTACTTAGAAGATAAAACAATTCTTTCGGTCGATATTGATCGTATTGTCGTTGATCTAATGTCGAAAGAAAGTCCATGAATTTCGTATAGATCCGTTGAATCGACGCTTCGATTTCATCGTCGATTTTCGACCGATTATAAATCGATTTCAACAGTTTCAAATGATCGTCAATCGAAAGACTTGTTTTAAATTGAAAAAATCTTTGCCATTCATACGAGAGATGATGATTAGGCGATTGACATGCAAATACCGGTAAGAAATCTCCGGCAAATGGTTTCAAATCATTTGAATAAACTTCAAGACTTCGTCGTAGTTCGCCTGTGATTGTTGGAATACAATTTCGTGTTCGAACAAACCAATAGGGCAGATTATCGATAGGAAATTGTTGATTATCACGGAGAAGAATTTCGGATTCGATTAATTGTTTGATATTTATCGAATGGAAAACAGTTTGCCAGAAGAAAACAGCGAAATTATAATTGTTTTGAGTGAATTCTAAGAAGGAAATCGTCAAACGTCGATGAAATTGTAAAGACGTGTATCGAAAGAGATTCTCTGTCTGTTTGAAACGATAAGCTGCAATGATTTCATTGTGAGTATTTTCATTGAATTGAATTAATTTAATATCTTCTTGAACACCTAACAGTTGAAAAAAGATTTTCTTTTGTTCGGGAGTTCCTTCGATCTGTTGCAAATAAATCGTCGAAAGAAAATTCGATGGATCCAATCGAAAATCGCCAAGACTAACTTTCGGAAAATATTCATCGGAAAAATATAATTCATCTGCACAAACGAAATTTCCTTGACAAGACATTAGTTTGAGTTTATTTAATTTCTGTATAAGCTCCATACGTACGTAACCATGTCGATAACTGTCAAATAACTTTCTAATCGTTTGTAGAAAATTACTCGGATTGATATAATGACGAATATCCGGCAGAATCTTTCGATGAATGAATAATTCATCGGTTTTCTCAGTTAAACCGAATGATCTCAACCATTCAAGTATTTCTCGATATTTTTGCATCCAAACGATGATCGTCGGATGAAGATACGGATCAGTATCGTGATTAGCTGCCCAATCTGCACTGTTGAATTGAGATGGAAGGTAGATTGACTGAACTGATCGAAGGACATTCGTGTGATCCATGAGAAACGGAAGTTGCCGTAGACGATCGTGAATTTGCGGTTGTTTTTGATATTCATTGAAAAGATACTGGATAAATTGAATATTTTGTTCGATTGAAAAGTTCGTCAAGAATTCATTTGAGTTTAACATTTGAAAACAATGTTCCCAAGTAAAAAGTTCGATTTGAAATTGACGAACACGTTTATTATTCGGAACGAAAGGATTCTCAGCGAGATTCGATTTCGTCGAGCAATTTCGACAGAAATACTCTCGAATCAATCGATATCCAATACAATTCGGTTTCGAAAAGCCTGTTAAATCGATAACAGCTTCGTCGATTTTCAGAAGTCGATTTTCATAGTTAACTAAAAACGGAACATCGTGAATCGCTCGATCGCAATTCTTATTGAAACATTCAGCTAGCTCGTCTTTAACATTCAATCGTTTCGGCAAGAGATCAAGCGCTTTTTCACTCCATTTCTCTTGTCGTTTCAAAAATCCAATCCAATTGATCATTTGCCGAGGAATTTGTTCGAATAAAAACCGATTCCAAGGTGAATCGAGTTGAATATACTCTCGACTGGCATTGACAAGAAATTGTGCGTTGACTAAGATCGGCAGATTGTAGGTCGTGATCTTCGTTGGAAGATAAGTAAATAGTGCACTTTGTTTGCCTTGGACACTTTCGATGTTATCGTTTCTATCGATACAAGCAGCGAGAATCATTTCGGTTTGAGCTGCTGTTTGAAGTTTTTCAGGGAGACGAAGATCTTGACGAGCGAGTGAAGGAACTTCGATTTGAGAGGAAAATAATAACCAATGAGAAATGGGTTTTGAATCACAGATGATTTTAATCGATTGATCATGAAGAATGTGAATGTTGAGAAGAGTTTCTTGAGGAGAATTGATGGAAAATCGAATTGTTCGAAGATTTCGAAGGAACATGAAAACATGTGGCTGCTGAATTAATTGTTCGATAGCTGATTTTGTTTCTTCGCTGTTTTTTAATTGAACAATCGTTGCAACAGCATCCAATTGTCCTACAAACCATTGTTGAATCGATTGAGGAACGTCTTTGCGTTCGGTCCAAATCGGACAAATTTGCCAAGGAAATTCGAACGATCGTTGATTGTTTTTCTCCCAAGTTTTTTGATCTTTCGTTCCCCAATTTGAATTCCATTGAAAAGCTTTCGACTTCGATTCAAATCGAAAATATTCTCCTTTGGACAAAATCCAAACGCAATCCGATTTGCCGAAAACAGCTTTGAAACCCAGACCTTTGTAACCTGTTTTCTGTTGATCGTCTCGTTTTGTACTACAACCAATATCACATAAACCTTTGACATCATTTTCATCAAACGGTTTTCCGTTATGACAAACGATTAAATATCGATGTTCGACGATGGAAATTCGAAGAATCGACTTCGAATGACATGAATCATCACAATTTTGAACAAGTTCATAAACAAATCGAAGTGGATCGGTATACAAATCGTTCGATAACGATTTCAACGAACGCGCTTGATTAACTGCCTGTTGTGCGGTTAAATAATTCGTATTCTCACGAAAGATTTCGTTAACAATACTTTTCATTTTTCGAAAATAAACATACGCAAAGCCACGTTAAATTCTATTTTATTTATCAATTTGTATGTCGGCTGTACGGAAGAACAAAAAATGATTAAGAGAATTTAACTGTGAGTCATTTTTCGAGTAGTTTTTATTGTCCTCCATTTTGCTTTTCCTTTTATCTTCGGTAAAAACCAATCGAATGCACTTTTACTAGTTAAGGAATGTTTTTTATTTTCTTTCTCCTTTTGACATATTTGTATTTAAAGGAAAGACGTAAAATAATGATTATAAATAAATACACACACGAAAGAAAAAAACTGACATCTGATTTCGATTTGAGATAAACATGAAAATTAGATTTAATCGGTATTTACACTTTGTGATTGCGGAGCTAATAATTGTCGAATAAATTCATCTTTTAAACAACCTTCAACGAACTGTGTCAACGTCAATGAATGACAATATCCTTCGGAACTATTATCAAATATAGCCATCATGCTTCTCTTAGCCGAATAGATCAATTGTTCGATATCTGAATGAACATGATTCGTATGTTGAGACGAATTAAATCGAATAATAACATCGATGACTTCGAGACATTCATTTCGTGTTAATAAACCATTACCATCGATGTCAAACACTTGAAATATCCATTCGAGTTTCGTTTGTGGCGAACTATTCATCGATGTCATCGATAGACCGATTAGAAACTCGCGAAAATCAATTGTATTCGATTTATCGAGATCAAACGCTCGAAATATATGTTGAGCAAAACGTTTGGCATTTCCATTTGGACATAACGATGTGTACATTGTAATGAATTGCTTTCGAGTCATAAAACCGTGAGGACAATCGGAGAGGAATTTCTCGTGCCTAAACATTTTCCTTTTTCAACAACAACAAAAAAAAAACGTTTTGATAAAATCGATTTACCATTGAAGAATTTCGTCTCTGTTGAAATGAGTTATTGTCGAGAGAATTTGTATTTCTAATGGCGAGAGAGTTTTGTATTTCGTTGGGAAACGATGAAAGATCGAGTGTAGACTCGATCCAAGTTTACTGAATAACCCGTGTTTAGTTCGATTTCGTTTGAAATGATTCAAAGTTTGAATTGATGATCGTCGAGAATCATAAGTAAAATCAGACCGTAACGACGAACGTGAGTCCGTTCGTCCTAAAGAATCAAAACTATCTTGAGCAACAACATGTTGAGCCATGAAAATTATCTTAAAGAGAAGAAAAAAAAAAGGAGAGTTAGCACTCAAGAATTTGTTTTCTTTGCACAAGACTAAATTTTGCTGAAGAAATCAATACACGAAAAAAGAAGAAGAAGAAAATAACATCTATTTTATTGAATTAGACCAATGTGACGTTTGCCAATGCACAATATTTGTGAATATGAGATAAATGTTCACTGGATAAACCGGTTTGTATTACATTTAGGAACTAAATGAATTCGTTTTTTTGACGGAAATCAATCGAAAAAATGAAAACGAACTTGATTTGGATGCGCAGCTGTCAATTTTTGCAAACATTTGGCTAGATGACACCGGGCATCGGGTATACTCGTTGCAAATATGTCTGTATGTGGTTTTTTAGCAAATGCCAAACACGAAAATGCAGGAGTATAATCTATTCAAAACAAAAAAATATCCTCGTATTTATATCGAAATATGTGCATCTGTAGGTGTATTTCATCATCAATGACGTTGTTTTCAAGTAAATTTAGACACAACATCGGTATGTATGTATTACTATCAGTCACCTGAGAGAGAGAGAAAATTTACCTGGAGTATCGTCCAATTCGACGAGTAGCTCTTCTTCAGTTTCTTCAGTAGTCAATTTTTTCTTTTCATGAATCGACATGGTTTGTAGCTCATGACTCGATTCGAATAGTTGAAGTAAACATTGAAGTAAAGGTAACCATAAATGCGTAAAATAAATTCCAGTCGTCATAGGGACTGGATCGCAAAGAATATGTGTCACGCCAATGGCGCATAATTTCTTCTCGTTTTCATCGATTTTCGATAATTCAGGAAGAAATAATCGTTCGATTACCATTTGAAACATACTGAAAACATCGAATTACGAACAAAAAAACGAGAAAATTCAATTCAATCGATACTTTGTTTGAATATTATCGACTTGTGTGATCAATTCTTGAGCACCGTATTTAACAACAAAATAACAAAATGATTTAATAATCGAATGAATTAATTTTTGAGTTTTAGCTTTGGTTAAACGTGTGAAAATGACAATGAAAATATCTTTGAGATAATTATCAAGATGAATTCGTGGCAAATGAATAATTAAACTATTCAAAATAGCGAAACCTTCGTGATCGTGAACTTTTGATTGAGAAACAAGACGTTGGAAAATTCCGAGAACAATCGTCTAAAGAAATTGTTGACAAAAAAAGAAGAAAAAAAACATCGAAAAAATTTACTAATTTTTCTAAGACAATCGTTTCAGCAGCTTTTTCGATGTAAGCTTGAAGAAGTCGAGATAGAGCCGGAATATTTCCACTTCGATCCCAAAATGCCGGTGTTAAAATCGATTGAAAAAGAATTCGATACGCATCCGGCAACGGAATCGAACCGACCGGATGTGATTCGATTAGAAACCCGAGAATTTGAAGAACATAAGGAACAAATTCCGCAACATCATCAGCAAAGATCGGTGTAAACACAGGAAACAGAACTTGTTCGAATTGACTCAACACACCAGGATTAAGAGCGACACTCGTTCGAATTAGGACCGTAATTGTTTCGAATAGATAATGATTGAAATTCGGTTTATTAGGATTTCGACTCGAACGTTTGAGAATCATAACTAATTTGTCCATTAATTGATTTAGATAAGGTAAAACAGCGTCGTGAAGTGACGATGAAAGTCTCATTACCGCTCTCATCACGTATTCGTTTTCATAGTATCTCTCAGCAGTTAAAATTCGAAATGAACTGTCGAATATCGATTGTGCAAGAGGAATTAAATCATTCTTCGTGATGGCTAACAGCTTTTGATCGGCTGCATATCGAACAAGTAGCAAACGTTCGATGGCATGAGCTGCATACGTTTGAACAACAAGATTATTCGACGCTAAATACCTCGAACATTCAGCAAACGATTTCACTAAAGTGTCTCGATCGAGTTGATTGCGAACATTGATCAGAAATTTCAAACAATCGGCTTTTATCAATGGAAGACTATTTACTAAACGAAAAGTTCGATCAATCGAAGATTTGAAAAAAAAGTCAATTTACAATCGGGATTTTGAAGTTCAGGCAAAATACTCGAACTGTAAAATGCTGGTATGCTGATAAAAGCACTTGTTTTAGTTATTCCAAGCTAAAGATTTCCGAAAAAGAACATCGTTGAATTCGTCGTTCGTTCGAACAAACCTTTTGTGTTTCTCCTTTGGACGCAAGTGAAAGAACAAGAAATATACAAGTGTCTTTTTTCGACCAATTCTGCACGGGATTTGCCGAATATTCCTAAAGAAAATTTCGTTCGAAGTCAATTTAATTGAATTTCTCGAGAAAATGAAACTTTTTGCATGACATCGACGTATTGACTGTAGAGAGCGACGACTTGCGACTCGAAAAAGATGCAAAGAGCTTGAAGAAAATCACAAGCCGCTCGACGACGTGTCGCCGAATCGGATTTTTCGATGTCCTTTCGAATGTATTCTTCGGGATTGTCTTCGAATTCTTCGACATCCGATTCTAAATCAAATCGAAACTCATTCGAACGAAGAAAAAGCAAAAGAAAATTTCACCTCGAAGAAATAAATTCGGCAGAATCACTTGTTCACAAACGATTTTCAACGTCTCGCCGCCCTCGAACATCGCACAATGATGACTTCGAGCTGCTAATTTCGACAAAAACGTCATCGCCGTTCCAACAAGCTGAGAAAGAACAACAAAATTCCTTTTTTTTTCGGTCAATCAAAAGACAAATTACGTCATCGAATGACGGCGAAAGATTCAATCGAGTCAACAAAGACCAAATCGCCATGGCGAATTGCGGAGCAAATGGTTTGAATTCATCACTATAATTATCAGCAAAAAGCGCAACTGCTCGGCAGATTTCTGTTTTAACTTGATCTAAAATGCCCGGATCGTGTCTCTACAAAGACGAACACAATTCATCGAAAATGAAAACAAAACGAAAATCGATTACAGTCGAATGAAGTTTCGGATGATCGTAGGAGAGTAATGTCATGAAATGCGTCATGTAAAGCGTTAGATTCTCTTCGAAATGATCGGGTAATTCCTAAACAAAACTTAAAATCGACCTGCCAACGAACGATTCACGTTACTTGAGCATTGAGATCATAGAAAATCTTCACGCAAACGTACAACGAATCGAAGATGTTCTTCATTTCGAGAAAATCCGATTCTTTTTGCGGATAATAACCCATCAATGACTAGAAAACAACTCGATTTAAAGTCATTTGAAACTAAAAAACGATCTACTTTAAATAATTCGGTGAAAGCCGGTGCGAATTTCTCGAGAACCAATTTAATTTCGAGCCAAAGTTCGTCGGATTTTTGCTCGTAACGATATCGTTCGAAGAGAAGATGCGCTGTTTTAAGAACGCCATTAATCGATTGAAATGAATTCTGTGTCGATGGTTGTTGAAATTGTCTGACCATCGTATCGAGGAGATTCGGCCATTGATCAGGAAAATCACATTGGCCAATAACAGTGATCGCGTCGGATAGTTGCTGTTGAATGTGTTCAGGTGAACGAGTCATTAAATCGACGATGTGTTCTTTGATTTGATTGCGATCTCGAACTGAAATCGGATTTGTTGTCGATGATGACGCGTCTAACGATGGCCAATTGCGTTTGATGAAGTTTTTGAAGGTGATTACAGCTGCACGACGGATTTCATCGGGCGCTGTCGAACGTTCGCTGAGAGCTAAGAGGAGAATTGAATAGTTTTCATTGCGTTCGACTTGTTTTAAGGCTTTTTCAGCTAAATTTAAGTTTTTATTTCAATAGGAAATCGTTTCTTTTTTTGAAATTTCTTACCTTCTGCACGTTCGTCACCATTCGGTGAAAATGTTTTACGTAAATATGCTGAAAGTGAATCGAGATTTTGTTCATTTATTTCCATTGTTTTCGTTATTCTGTAATTGAATTCTACAACAAAAAGAATTTCAATGAATCATTTTTTTTTCGTACTAATTTAACTCGATTGTATTCATTCTATCAGAAGAAGAAGTATCTTCTTTCGATTTGACGATCGAATAAAACAACCAAAGAGATTTTATAGAGGTCGTTAAGTAACATTCTCTCATAAAGTTACTTAGCTTTCTATAGAATTAATCTACCTTTATTTCGAAATAAAAAAAACGACAATAGTAATTGAATTTCGAATGAATTCAGATCCAGAGGTAGTCACGATGGTCGATCTAGATACTTTTGTTGTTGTGACTACACCTGGAACAATATTTGGACCTAAATATGTTGCTTGGCCGTCAGTAGCAAAGACCCGTATACGCTTGATTTCCTAATAAATTGACATTATTTAGAATCACCCTCAAGATGCTCCATTGCCAACAATTGTCGTTGCAATCAAACGAATTAGATTCAACAAGAAAATGATTGTCGAAATAATCATTATCCGAAAACATCTAGCTGATAACGCATTCAAACTACCAGAATGTGAGAAAATTATTCAATTTAGAGAAATTTTCGAATACTTTTCTTTTTCTACTCAGCTCCTAGATTTCAAATGATAACAAAAAGTCCGTCATATTTCAAAGCCGAAACAGCTCTCCTCGAAAATAAACGAAATATCTTTCGATTTCATGAGAATTCTTCACTTATCAAAAAATTACGAGATGAAGCGATGCAATTAACATTAGAATTAACACACGAGATACAGAATGAATTCAAACAACTGAATAATCAAACATATCAACGATTAGTAGGTAAATTCCAAAGAATTGTTTTGTTTTATTGATTCGTATTTTGTAAATTGAAATACTTGTAGAACATCAACTCAACTCTTATCATGTGTTGATGTCAAAGCTGAATATTTCATAGTTTTTTTTAGTATTGATTATCTTTCGAAAGCATTTTCAACGGCTTGCTGAAAAATGCTCTACCAATGTCAAAGAAATGAGAACTTGAACTTTATGATATTTATCGAATTGTGTTTTTATGATTTATTTCAAACGAAAAACAAAGATTTTTTTTCTTAAGCAAAAAAGATTTCCGGATCACTGAGAGTATCACTTTGAACAGCCGACCATGATCTCCAGATATTTTCCGATGGAGCCGAACAATCTCTTTCATAGTAATCTTCAATAAAAATTGTCGATGATTGATGATTATTTCGAATTAATAAATATAATAGAACAATTTCACCATAAGTAAATAACTTGAAAAATGCAGCAATGCCAATCATTGCGCCGTTGAAAATCGTATAAGTCGAATTGTATGATGAAGTCGAACAGATACCACCAATTTGACCAATTAAAACAAGAAAACTAACGATTATAATCGCAGTTGCAAATAAAGTCGAACAAAAATGCATTAGAATAGCGATGACACAAGCTGATGAATGACGTCGCCAAAGAACGAACCAAATACTCAATGGAGATAAGAGTAGAAAAGGAAATGACCAAAAGCCAATGGCAAATCGATAGGCACATGTTTGAGTCACGGTCAGAACGATTTGCAAAGCTAATATCGCCAGAATACTGATTAATTCAGTCAATGAAAATGAAAAATGCGTTAAAATATTCAAAACTGAACGAAATTCTCGTCGAATATAATCGTCCGAATAGTTGTCATACATTTCTCTTTGTTATCAAGTCTCTTTACACTTGCACAAGTGAACATTTAAAAGGTCATAAATCTACGATAACAAACGTTTCTTTTCTTTTCTTTTCTTTTCTTTGTCGTTCGACTTTCTCCGAGAATATAACAACAACTGTTATTATAAATCACTTCAACACTCATTCAACGAAAGAATAATGTTCAATTCGAGACTAATTATTTCGTTTTCTTTTCTTTGAGAGAGTGAGCTGCTATTTATTAACTAAAGAAGCAAATGAACGAGACGTTACGACGATGAATCAGAACAAAAAAAAAGAATGAGAATAAGATGAGACAAGTCAATAATACAATTTTACAAAATCCGAGATTCTTGTTTTTGTTTTCTGCCGATTAAAAACTAGGTAAACTATCATCTGAACCAAATGTTACGAAATAAATCATAATCGTTGTAAATATAACAACATTAGCCGCCATTATAAAACTCATTGAACCAATAGCAATCTACAAACAAATTCGAAAGATTAAAAAAAAACGAGAAAATAGTAAAATTTCGTCTTACAGTTCCAGCTCGGCACATCACAGCCGGTAGGCCAAATGCCGAAACAACGATGACACTCGTAAGAAACCACATGAGATCTGTACCCGGACTTGTCTCGCGCATTCCATAGCCGCTATCTGATGAACAGCGACGTGCAATTGCCAATGGAATTGGACAAAGAACGTAGAAGATAATGACGAATGTTGGCCACCAATTACTTCAAGAAATAAACAAACAAAAATCAGCAATTTCGATTGCAAAACAAAGATTTACGAACTATTGGGAAAGAGCACAACCTAAGACCAATAAGGTCAGGCCAACGGATGCTAAAAATGCCAGAAGAACAACACTAAACAAAAGAATTCATTCGATTTCATCGTTTTTCTTCGAAATACACTTGCCCTAGAAAACAAACTCAGAATTTCCTCTTCGAAATCTCAAATTTTACCTTTAATTCCTTGAAAAAAACCCATTCGTTTTCTATCTACAAAAAAAAACAAACACAAGAGAAAAAAAAACTAGAAACTAAACGTTGTTTGTTTTCAATTCCACGGCCATGGATTGACACGATTTTTTCTCATCAAAAACTTGATCTTTCTCTCCATTTCATTATTATAAATCTCATGGGCTCTAAACATCAACAAAATCCTCGTCGATTTTCCCGTTGAAACAAACGCATTTTTACTTTTCATAGCAAAGTCGGCCTCGTTTTCGAAACGGTTTTTCATATCGTTCCCACAATCTCGCCGTTTTGAACACATCTTCGTTGTTCAACACACTAAAAATTCGAACCGATGGTTTTCATTTTTCGTTGTGTTGTTTTTTTGTTACCGATTGAGCGCTCGATACGCCAGATCGACTTCGCCGTTTCGAACCCAGACAGTCCGAGCTAAGAATCTCGAATGAACATTCCACATCTACAAAAGGCAAATTCTATTTTCAATATTTATCAAAAAAGAAAACAAATCAATTCGTTCCAACAACAACAACAATAATAATAGAATATCTTATTCATTTTTACAAACAAATTCTACTCGTATCTGACCAAAAGAAAGAAGATTATGTACAAAGATTCAAGACATTGGCTGCCGATGAGGACGGAAAAACGCTCGTTTAACACGAGTAGCCAACGAGGATTTGGTTTTGCTTGGCTTTTTCTCGATTTCGTTGGTTTGTTTGAGTTCATTGGCGAGGCCAGTCGTGCTGTAGGACTTTCGTCGACGTGTGGAATTGAGATTAGTCGCGTTTTCAGGATGAATAATCGAAGCAGAAAGCGTTCGAAATAAACGAGATTTGTCTTGTTCGTCTGTCGATTGATGATTATTCGAAAACGAGAAGCGAAAACGCGACCGTCGACGCGTCGAACTCTTGTTTTTCTCGTTGTCGGTCGTTGGTTCGACGTTTCGAAAACATTCTTCGACTTTGCGCGTGAGATCGTCGTCGTCGATTTTTTCATAGGGATTTTTCTCTTCTTCATTTTCTTGATTGATTTTTAGTAGCTTCCGACGCGGTGTATCGTCGAGAATTTCATTGGCATCGTCGTCGGATGCCGGTCGTTTCGGCGTCTGAAAAAACGAAATGTTTTTTGAAAGAAAAAGAAAATCGACGTACTCGAGTCGGTGTCACGCCGTTGGAGATCGGCGAGAGGACTTTGTCTTTGCGTTGAGCGGTTAGTTTCGGTCGTTGAGGCGTTTCGCAGGCTGGTTGATCGAACTCGTTCGTGTCCATGCATGTCGAGAGATTGAGCTGCTTCTTTTTGGTTAAAATACATTCGCTAAACGGTGGTCCCGGCGGATCGAGCATAACTGTGATACAAGTTATGTTATCTGCACGTAACATTCGTTCTTTCCAGAGAACTAACGCTTTTTGAACGAGTTCATGCGAAGGATTGCGAAACGGACGTTCGTCATCGTCCTACGACAAACAAACAAAAAATCATTAGAAAATTGTTTCGATCGAACAAACTTCGGAATTTAAAATCATTTCTTCAGTTTTAACATCGCAATTTCGCACGATTTCCACGGCGACTTCAGGCGTGATCATGTTCCAAAGTCCGTCACTCGCCAAGATCAAACACCGATGTTTATTCGGCTCGATTTCGATGACAGTCAGTTCAGGTTCAGGCGAAACCGAATACAAATTCGTTTGCTGATTCAAACTCCACAGATCGCCGAGCGCTCTCGACACGGCGAGGAACGGAATTTGCTCGTATTCAATCGTCGTTCGTAAAGTTTCACTTCTGTAGGCATTCGCCGACGAAATCAACCGCTGCCGATTCCAAACAACTCGATGGACACCGGCTTTGCACAAAACATTGCCGCCACTCTCTCGAATTCGTTTCAATTCGCTCGGATCCTCGGGTTTATGGTCGCGCGTAATCCGCGTACCTTTCCAATTGTCGTACAAAGAATCGCCTTCGCCGACGACCACCGACGAATCTCCGACGTGACCGATGTACAATTTGTTTCCTCGGACGAAAATAACGCTCGCCGTGCAGCCCGAGGTGCTCGTGAGGCCAGATGAGGTTTTCGTCCATTTGTCGACGTGATTCCACATGTCGTTGTGACACGAGAGGAAACCTTTGCGAATGGCGGAGAGGATTTGTTTGTCGTCGGAGGTTTCGGACCAGAATTCGTCGTGTTCGAGAATGTGCTGACAGAGATGTTGACGAGCGAATTCAGCGGCTTCTTTGCCACCGTGACCATCGAATATGCCGAAATAGGCTAACGAAATTGGACTTTCTTTGTCGGACGGATTTAAACGTTGTAAAGCAATTGCATATGTATCCTCTAGAAACGAAATTTCGATGGTTTTTTTGTTTTTTTAATTTCAATGTTACGTACCCATGTATTTTCGACCACCTACAAAAAGAACAAATCGATGAGAGATTGAAAAGAAAAATTCGAGAGCAATGACGATACCTTGATTACTATTTGTCGTTATTCGTAAATTAACTTGTACACAGTCACTCATTTTTATTCAGTTGTTGGTGTTATTGAGTGAATTTTTGACGATAATAATAGATGAATATTAAAAAACCAATCGTAACAAAGCATTTGTTTTGTGTTCAGAATTGATTTTCTCATTCGATTCTTTGTTGACCAATGACAATCAGTTCTTTGACGAACATAGATGTCCTCGGTTTGTATCAAGGGGTTAACAATCATTTCGTAATTTTATGATTTATTTTGAATTCTAAATGATCTAAATCAAGTGTCACACCCCTGGTTTGTACGAATAAGAAAACTCAAAAGTTGATCTATTTTTAGACAAACAATCATATCCTTTGAAGTTCTCTTCGCTCTGGATTTTCATAATGGAACGAGGGAAGAGATAAAATTACAACACACATATACGCATATATAGATTCCGTCTGTCTGTATGTTGTGATTAAATATATGAGCCGAGCATTGAAGGTCATGTTTTATAATACTTTCTAATTTTGAATTCTTTTCAAGGATACTCGTTTTGACAAGTTTAAGTGGTCAATCTAACCCTCAATCCCACTTTTTCTCTCTTGTGTGTACACAATGCTCATTCGTCTTGACAATGAGCGCTGTTTCCTGGAAAATTTCTTTATTTTAAAGAATGTCAATAACATCTCCCGTGTTCAGTTTTTTTCCTCTCGTTCCCATTGAATTACTAATTATTTTTTTAAAAACGCGTAGACATATATTGAAGAATAAAGAGAAGAAAAAACGTCGTTTATTCTTTTTCATCAAGGGAAAAAGAATATGATGAATTTTTTTCTTTCTCTTTCAAAGTTTTTGGAGTTAAAGTCAAGTATCGTAAATTGTGCTTTCATATTCATTCGTATGCGTTTTATACACCAAGAAAGAAGAGAGAAAAAAACGTTTGGAATCTTATACAAATTTAAAGCATTTGCTCGTAAACTAGCAGACTTTTTCTTTTATCTTCAATAAAAAAAAAAAAAAGAAAAAAGAAAAACTCCAGAACGAAGATAAACAACAGCCGTTTGTTCACACACATGTTACTTTTACCATCGATCTCATTTCTTCTCTCTCTCTCTCTCTCTCTCGTTCTCAGTTTTTTTTCTCTTTTCTTCTCAGATGTTTGACGACAACGACTGACGAGAAGAAAAAAAACACTTGGTGTTTTTCATTTTGACTAGAATTTCTTTCACTTTTACATCTATACACTCAACACATACAGAGGTCTCGACTCAATAACATTCACAACTTGCTCAATTCGAACGAACAACGCAACAGCTGTTCGGAACTCGTTGTTCATCAGATGACGATGAAGGTAAAATTACAATTCGCCGAGATGAATTCAATGTTAAACTAATAATCTCAAATTGAAATCAATTCTCAGTCTTTTGTTGTTCGTCAGTAAGCTGAATGGGTAACTGAGGAAATAGTTTTGATGGTTTCCGTGTGTGCTTTCCAAAGAAACATTGGAGATTAATACTCTTTCTCTCTCTAGCTCTCGTTTTTTTTTCTCATTTCCTTTTTTTCTCTCCTTGAGAACGACACGGTGGTATTACAACAACAGTCAATACCAAGTGATTCTCTAGTCAAACCGTCTATGTCAAGAACGTTGATTCATCGAACGAACAAAGAATTCGATAAATGTGCAGAACTTTTACGGAATATTTTAACTGTTCAAGGTAGATGAAATTTCATTTTATTGACTTTTTATTTCAATATTAAAAAAAAAGAATCACGTCGAAATTCAAAATCATCGATTATCGGCGACGTTAATCGAAAAAATCAACAACAGCAACAACAACAACAGCAGGTACAACAATGTCAAGTAACTTTAAGACCGAAAAAGGCAAATACAAAATCATCTTTGACTAAGACAAGTAATTCATTTCGAATAAAAACTAACTTTGAATTCAATCGAAATTCTAGATCTTAATCCAACAGGAGAATTAGCCGATCGGCGATCTCCTTATTCACCAACAAAATCTCTGTTATCATCAACAGGTGCACCTGTCGAGGTAAATATTCTCTCTCTTTCTCCTCATGCGTGCTTGTGAATCATGACTTCAATGAATATTTTTCTTTGTAAAGGATGCGTCTTTAATGAAAACTCGTTTGAGTCCGAGTAAATCTCGTAAAATTCAAACACATTCTCCATCTCCGGCGAAGAATTCTTCGTTAATTTCGAATAAATATCGTCAAAAATCTCCTCCATCACCGAGCCGACGTCGTCGTCGAACTCACGAACAACAAGAATTCATTCGAAGTTCTTCATGCGGTGATTTACCATCGAAAAATTCCCTTCAAAAAAAACAAACAAAAATTCTTCCCGAAGAATTCGTCTCTCATTTGACGAAAATTCGAACGATTTCAAAACAAATTCGAAATAAAAACACAAACGCACAGAACGGTTCGATTCAATTGACAAAGATAAATAAAACGAATAACTATTTTTCTTTCAGATTCCGAATGTCATCGACTTTGGAATGAATTAGAAAGTTCACTTTCATCTGCACTTGCCTATGCTAATGATGATATTCAATATCAACTGTCTCTTCAACCATTGAGAGACGAAATCTTTCAATTGAGAAAGTAAATACAATTATGTTTGTTCTCATATTAGATTCAATATTTTCTTTCTCATTCGTAGACAATTACGAACAACAAATGATCATCTTAGACAATATGATCAACGGCAAATGCCCAAAAAAATCGATACAAATCAAATTCAATATTCACAATTGTTAATTCATAATCAAGAATTAAAAGCAAATTGTGATGTTTTACAAGAAAAATTAGATCAATTAGAACGAAATAATATTCGACTTATTCAACGATGGACTCAACAAGTAAAAAACAAAGAAAAGAATCATTGATTTTAATTGATTTTTTATTCATTGAAAGGATCTTCGATCGTTGGCTGAACGTAAAGGATGGGTATCGACTGATAATCGATTTTTACTTCGAGAAGAAATTTTATTACTTAAACAAAAATTGTATCACGTTTATGATGATCTCGCAACTCTTTTCAATCGAAATCATTCTCTTGAAATTCAAAATGGAGAACAAAAACAACAATTAACTTTCTACAAACAACAATTCAACGATCTCAAACAAACAGCTCAACATCTGCTGCACGATTTAGATAAAAGATCAACTGAAGACAAAGTCAAACGATTTCTTACAAATATCATTCGCGATCAACAAACATCTCTCGCCAATCCAACAAAGTAAATAGAAAGACAAAGAAACCTAAAAATGAGGTCTCATTCTCATTTGAATCTTTAGTAACGTTCATCAAAGTCATATGACTCCAATCAATGTCAATTCTTCCTCATTTCTACTCGAAACTCCTCATAAAAGCCAAAATCCACTGGTTCAACCAACAACAACAAATCGAACTCGAACATCGCCCGTTTTAGTTACAAATAAACTTCGACCAAAATCTCTTTTCGTCACACCAACTGTTCTCAACGATGCAAATGCACTTTCAAAATTACAAGCTAATCAAAGTCCAACATATGATCTTACGCTGCATACACCTTCGTCATCATCGACTATCTACGATGCGGAATCAATTCTAACAACATCTTCATCATCATCATCCGTATCATCGTCATTTTCTCATCAACAAAATAAACGAATGACATTGTACAACAGTTTACCGACTTTGCAAACGATCGATTCAAATCTCGCACAAAGAAATCAACAATGTTTCGAAAATTTCAATAATAATAACAATGAAAGTGGACCTGAACTCGATCAAATATCAGATTTAACATCGAAAATGTTCAGTTCAGGCGAAGAAGAAGAAGAAGAAGATGTGGGTTTAGGTGTTAGTGGAACATCTTCATCATCATCAACGATACCTACCGATGCCGAACGACTCATGCAAATGTAAATTTTTTTTCTATTTATTTATTTATAAATTTATCGCAAATTATTGTTCCGTGTCAAAGAAGGAAATCAAATGAGAATATTTTTAAAACAGACCTATAGTTGGAAAATATACTCTGATAATCAATACAGAAGAAACTTCTTTGATACAAATAAAACTTATATCACAAAATAGATACCATTGACTTTTGCAGGATTTTTTTTCATAATTTATTTGCGAAAAGAAGAAAAAACTTCATCAGCTCAATTTGATAGTACAAATTTTATATCTCATTACATTTTCTATCGCATCAATGAGAAGAATATATTTTCTCCAATTCTAATGAAAAACTGCTTACGCCTCTATAAATATCAACATTCTCTCTGGATTTTTTTTTCAGTTACATTTCACATTTGTGTAACTAACATTGTTTTAATTTCAATTAGTAACCATTGCTCATTGATAAAACTCATCCAATTCGACAACTGTTGCTGATACCGGGATTGGCGAAAACACTTCGAACCAACTCTGCGCTCCACATGGCATATTTGTTGATAATAATTTGACATAATGTACATTGCTGATCGCTACAATAATCGAATTCAAAAATAGAGTTTTGAAGCTTCGTATGAAGTAACTGTAGCAGGCAATGGAACACAAGGAAATAGTTTGTCACAGCTTCATTATAATTATATTGCGGATTCAATGAATAATCGAATAGTTCGATGGGCATCTAACTCAATCACAGGTGTTTGCATTGCTGGATGTACTGGTAAATCAGGAGCTCAACCTAATCGGATGAATTTTGCTATAGGATTGACATTCGACAGTAATGGATCTCTGTATGTGTCTGATGCGTGGAACCTATTACAAGCACAGCTGGAATCAGTAATATAACGACAAACACTACAAGTGCCACTCCAATAACTAGCACGACAACAAGCATTACGAGTACAGCAACAATACTTGTCACCACGAAAATAATATTATTCACTTTGGAACTTCTTTTTTTTAATGCAAATTATGCCGACGAATGAAGTTTTTTGATTGTATTCGCTTGTAATCTGTTGAAATTTATGGGAATACCGAATAAATCATAAAATGAATCAATGTGATTTACAGAAAAGTGGTATCAGTGACATATCATATGTATGATCAAACATTCATCGAACATATATGCAACGATATCAAATTCATAGTTGAAAATCGAAATCGTCGCGCAAACACACATGAACTTATCAATAAACGGCCTAAGAAATACTTATTAACGAATCACCACCACAAGACACCTGTATGTATCTATCATCCAGTTTTGATTAAGTCAATTTTCTTATCTTGTAGAAACAATACAAGAAACCCAACACAAACGAACAATAACTGGAAACACCTGCAAATTGCACACGAATATGACATCCTCCTACTGTTTGTCCAAACAAAAACAAAAC
>ERZ778023.794-NODE-794-length-61020-cov-51.036644_pt1 | contig 61020 bp, 68 predicted proteins | sample MGYA00375753_ERZ778023 | MGnify/ENA primary metagenome ERZ778023 (study PRJEB29350, sample SAMN05389822) | bioreactor metagenome | isolation source: Ammonium sulfate bioreactor | place: South Africa: University of Cape Town | collected 2014-04-04 ... | reverse complement strand
GATCGTGGAGGTGGAGACATTCTAGCATATGATTGATCAAAAGTTGTATTACGCTGATCGAATTGTGATTGCTGTTGAGGTACGACTGGTGGTGGTTGTCGTGGATTCGATACATAATTTTGTCCGATAGCATTGAATAATGGTTGTTGAAATAACTGATCATCGGTACCAAAATTACTTAGAAATGATGTTGGTCCATCATTGTAAGATAAAGGCATGAATATGTCGGTACTATTCATATTTGATCGTCGATTTGGTAATTGAGGGTGTGGTTGAGGATGTTGTTGTTGTTGTTGTTGTTGTTGGAATTGAGACTGATTTATATTCGGAGCAGACGATGGAATCTGTTGGCGTTGTTGTTCTCGAGGTTCAAGTGAATCGTACAAATCATTATTCAATAAATTATTATTTCCAGTACGACTATTTGTAGTCGTTAAAGCTAAAAGACAAAAATAAATCAATATAACCGCACAATTCTTCGTTAATATCAAATCGACTCGTTTCTATCCGATCTGCTTGACATTCTTTCAAGCAAAAGGAGAATTTCTTCACTACGTTACTTAGTATATCGACTAATGTTTATGTTTTGTTAGTTTTTCTTTCTTTCTTTCATTCATTTTTTCTTTCTCATTTTTTTTTCTCGAATATTTTTTTTGTTCTTATGACGACTCTTATAAACGCGAGCAACGCGTCACACAAACAATTATCGCTAATACCATTTCACTGCACTCGTCTCATTCAAATTTGTTTTTCTTACAAATAGAAGAAAACTTAAAAACGAGCAACAAAAAAAACGAGAAAAAAATCAATCAAGTTGCTGACATTTTCGCTTCTTATCAACGCACGCACTTCTCTTTTTTCTCTCGATGTTTGCAATTTTAGTCAATCACATCCTCCGAAACAACATGCTCGATTAGGTGTAAATGAAGACTTTTTAAGATTGAAACAATCATTTTTCATATCCTTGCCGCTGGCGAGAAAACATTTATCAAATGGTTTTTACATATACATAACAAAAAACAAGAAAAAGAAATAAGAATTCATGGTGAAGGGCGTTTTTGTTATAGAATATATTCTCTACAAGAATTTTTACCGTTATTAGCCTGACTTTGGGCAGGTGGTCGACTGAAATTTTGTTCGTAGGGAACTGAATTTCGTCGATAGGCAGGAATGGGTGGTGCTGGTGGTTGTGCCTGCGTTAGACGTTGTTGTTGAGTTGACATTGCATCGAGTTCAGCAAGTAATGGACCAATAAGTGGATCTTGTCGAGGATCAGCTCTAAAATTAGAATATATATATCGAATATACGAATCACAACACTAAACAAGATTGTTTTTGTTAGTTAATATGAAACCTTTAATAGTAAATAAGCGAAAAATAGAAACGCTCGTTTAACTTCAACAAAATATTTTCTTTTTCTTTTTCTTTATTGAATGAATTTCTATGTTTAGAATGAAATCATCATATTGAAGTAAAGTATATCTTTCAACGAAACAAAATGAAGTTTGATATCGAATTCGAGATATTACGTAACCCAAAAGATTTGATTCCATATATTAACGATAAAGTTTTTTTTTAATATCAAACACAAATATTCATTCGAAAGATAAATGTAAAGATCTCGTTTTCTTTCAAGTTTAATGAAACCTCAAATAGTTTGAATTTTAAATTATGCTAAACAGGAAAAAACACAAATTTATGCACAAATATTCTCTGTACGTTAACAACAGACAAATTTTTCTTTTTTTTTTCGTGTAATAAAGAAGAAAAATGAGTGCAAATTCAAATGTTGTGCTAAAAATCGATTGATTTCGAAAATAAGAAAAGAGAACCCAGCCGAGATAACCGTTTTCTTTTTACCTTCTCATGTTTGTCATTGGTGTTAAAGGGTTTGTTAGTTGTGTCAAAGATGCTGGTGGTTTCGATGCGTCGAATGTTTGTGTATTCGTTCGATAAGGTATTGCATGACGTGTATTTGTTGCTCCAAGTAAATCTAGTTCAAAATCAAGTGAATCAATAAGTGTATCGGCGGTAGGTGCTGGTGGCACCGGACCAAGCACAGTCGTTGCATGATCACTCAAACGACTTGGAACATATCTACAGAAATATCGAAATAGATTCGGAGTTTTGCTTTTCACAGCAATGACTCATTTGATTACCTGTATAGATCTTCATCTTCTTTGTTACCAAGTGATGGTGATTCGAGAAAAACTCGCCGTCCAAATAGATTCGTATTTGCGGTGTCATTGGGATCATCCGAATGTAATGTAAATGGGTCTTGATTTGTTGTTGTTGGTTTGGAAAAAAGATATTGATCATCATCGAGATTATCGAGATTACTATCTCCGAAATATCGATTTGCTAAATCTCGATCATCAATAATCATTTGATCGAACGTTGCCATTGAATAGAAATTTTAATTGATAAAATCTCTGAAATAAAACGAAAATCTATGTTAAGTTTGATTTGTTTGTAGTGATTTTCAGATTACATTCTATCAATCGGTTTTTTTGTTGCTTTTTTTCTCTTCTTTCTCGTCCACTTGACAGGACAACATACAATTCTATATTGATGAAAACGCCATCATACGTTCCAATGGATATCCATGGTAACTAACCTTTGTATGTAAGCATATCCAAACATTTTCTCAATGACGCGAATAAAAAAAAATAGTTTTTTTTTCGAATTTAATTTTAACGTACTTTTTCACGTGAAAAATTCATCGAAAGAAAAATAATATTTTCTGTTTAATTTATCATACAGAAAAAAAAACAAGAAAATCTTTCTATATGGTTCAATTGAATTAACCAATAGGAAAGCAATAAGACATTATCATCATCATAGCACACAGGCTTATACTTTGAGAGTGTTTGACATAAAGTTCTATACTATGTTGACGAGTGTCAATCTACTCAAATATTGCAACTTCATTTTTTATTATATTTAATATCAAATATGAGAAAAACGACATAAGATTTTCCAAAAAACAGACCTTCTGCGAAATGTAATGACTTATTCGAATGTGTTTCTGTTTTAGGAACGATTGTTTTTTTCTTCAGATGGCACAACATACGCATTCGCATTCACATTCACATTCTCATGGCAAAGGAAAATCAATACTTCATGCATCGAAAACATGTCGATTGGGAACTGTTTTACTTCTCACAATCGGATTTTTCTTCGTCGAACTTATAGCTGGTTATATGCTTCATTCAGTAGCTATTGTTGCCGATGCAATTCATATGCTTAGCGATAGTGGAGCTTTAATTATTGCTATGGTATCTGTACGAGTAAGTTTTGTTTTGTGATCAAATACATTTTCGAAAGAAAACAATTATTTAGATTTCTAAACGTAAATCAGCAAAAAATACATTTGGGTAAATAGTTCTCTGTTCTTTTTTAAAACTATTTCTTTGTTTATAGTTGGGTACGAGCACAAGAATTAGGCGCTATGGTCAATTGTATATTGTTAATGTCACTTTGTTTCACAATTCTCGTTCAAGCTATTAAACGTTTAGCAGTTCCAGAAGATATCGATCGAAGTCGACTGAAACTGTACGTTATCGTTGGCGTTATTGGATTAGTGATTAATATATTAGCCTTACTTATTCTTGGCGGTTTGTCTTTCAAAACAAACTCTCAAGATATCAACAATGTTTATCTGTTTGTTTTCTAGGTGATATGAGTCATGGACATTCGCATGGTGGAAGTCATAAAAAGGCCAAAAATCAAAATGGACATAAGAAGAATGAAGATAGTATCGAAATGGGCGAAGGAGAACAATTATGTGCGGATGATACACATGACGATGACGAACATCATGGCCATTCACATGGTATCACAACAAGTTCTTCAAATGAAAAATCAGACAAACCTGTAAAGAAAGGATGTGAGTCATATTTTCAAAAAAAAATCGTGAAAATATCGAAGTATTGATGAAATTTATAGTGGATGGTGGTCAAATGAATATTCGTGGTGCTTTTCTTCACGTATTAAATGATGCACTTGGTTCAGTCATTGTCGTACTTGCTGGAGTAGCTATGCAGCAATGGCCAGACAAGAAATGGGTTCATTACATTGATCCAGCTGCTAGTTTAGTAATGATTTCAATGATTATCATTTTTACGATTCCATTGTGTAAGTTCAATTTCAAAATCTCGACAAAAGCCTTCATTTCATCTTCTATCCTAGTACGTGAATCAGCATTGGTTCTTTTGCAAACAGCACCAATGCATATTGAAGTTGAAGAATTACAAAAGCGTTTAGTACAAAAGGTAAGTTTTGACTTGTAGAAAAATTACATACATATTTGGAAAATATTTGTCTCTCTAGGTTCCCGGTGTCCTTGCTGTTCATGAATTTCATGTTTGGCAATTGAGTGGCTCAAAAATAATCGCATCAGCACATATACGCTGTCATAACCTGCACGAATACATGGCAATCGCCGAACAAGTCAAAGACTTTTTTCATGAAGAAGGCATTCATTCGACAACAATTCAGCCGGAATTCATTGATGTTCGTATTTGAAAATATTCGTAATAAATGTTATTATTTTGTTTTCCTTATAGCAAGATATTACTACGTCAATTGTTAGTGATAAAGAATGTATTCTTGAATGTTTGAAAGATTGCAGTGTAAATACGTAAGTTGACTCGAATTTTCGACACGAACAAATTGATGAATCGATGTTGGATTTTATATCTAGATGTTGTGGACAACCGTCAAGTTACATTAAACAACGCATGCCGCGCAATGGAGAGAGCAATAATGACACAGGTTGATTTTATCTTTTTTTGAAAGCCGTATTTTTGTGAGATTTTATTTGTCTAGATACTGCTACTCAACGTACACAAACTCAGACAATAATCCCGTCGATCGAAATCATTAGTCCTACACGGTCAAATAGTTATGTCGAGTAAAAAGCAAAACAAGACACTAACCTTTCAATAGCACAATTCAATCATTTTACTTCTTAAATTTTTCTTTTTTTTTTCTCTGGCACGTTCTCGCTCTCTCTATATATACATGTCTTGTTTTTTTTACTACTGAATAGCGCTAGTTTTCATATGGTGATTGATCATAAAATGAACTTTTCAAGCAAAGAAAAGATCTGAATGCTAGAAATATTTTTTCTTGAGTAATCCTTTCATTTTCCATTATTCTTTTCTTCTATTTTCATTTGTGTTTGTACCACGTTTTCTGCTTGTCGCTTCGAAAGAAAGAAAACAAATTCTTCTTTCCTTTTTTTTTCTTCATGTGTGTCAGTATGTATGTTGCTCGAAAGCTTTTATTCAATTTATCCTTTAAATTTTCTATTTGATTGTTAATTCATATTTATTAAAAACAACAACAACAAAAAACATTAATTATCAGCTGAATTTCTATGATAACTAAAAGAACGAGAGACATTTGTGATTAGGATAGATTTCAAATACGAACTTTGCGTGAATATCAATGCATGTTCCCAAAAGGCTAGTTGATGATGAATCTCAATAGAAATCTAGTCAAAAAGAAGATTTTTCTTTCTTCAAGAAAACGTTCTTTTATCTGCTTAATTTTTTCTATATAAAAAAAGAAAAGAACCGGGAACTGATATAACAATTTAATCAATTACTTTGACATATATTGTTATATTTCCGTTATCGAACCTTTGAATAGCAAAATGACCTTAACAAACTTTCCGTTTTGTTATTGTTATCATCATTATTTTTTGCTCACTGCTTTTTTTTCAACGTTTAATCATATAAAACAAAATAAAACACGATAATATATCAACTCTCTCTCTCTCTCTCTCACATTCTCCCATTATCCCACAGTTAGGCGAGTTGTGTTAATTTTAATAAGAACGTATTGACATGTGAACGGAATATATAAAATATTAGTCGATCACACTAGTAAATTGGATAATAACAACTGACGTTTTTACGCTATTCAATCATTAAATAGATAGCGTATTTCGCTTTTTTTCAAATGCAATGATTGGATAAATGATTGTGTTTTGTCAATAACTACCGATATCAACCTTAATTCAACGATAAAGTTTTTTTTTTCTTCGACTCATTAAAGAAAACGCATGGATTAAAAGAGACAGGTACATAAAACGACTTGTTCTAATACATATATACATGTCTATATGATATTCATTGCAAAGTAATGATTAACAGAGAATACAAGGTTTGTCTAAACGCACATTTATATATAATACCTATATGCAAAGAACGCCTCAGCCTCATGATATATATATATATATATATACACGTATATACGTGTGTATCCAAACAAAGTAAGAAAAACAAGTTATAATCTGTTTATTTTCTCGTATCTGTAAGAAAAGTACGGTTAACTTTTATTCGATATTTTTTTCTTATTCGAGACAAATACTATGATGTATACTACTAGTAAAAACAAATTTCTTTCTCGTTTTTTTTTGTGCTCGGAATATGGAGACATATGAATATATCGAGATGATTGTAGCGTAGGTTATTTTGGTTTTATACTGGAGAATATCGTTGTGATTTTATGATGATTCGTTTTTTTTTCTTTATCATTCATTTACTATTTCGTTTTTCTATGTATATATTAACGCTCTTTTTCTTTTTCTTCTTTTCTTCTTCTTCTTCTTCTTCTTCGAATATAAAGTAACAATATATCACGAATAAGCCTTCCGATCGTCGATGGAAGAATCATATGATGATACAATGAAATAAAGAAGAACCCAACACATCTATACAATCATTCTTCTTCCTTTTCGTCTACGTTTTCATTGAATCAACTCAAGTAAAAAAAAAGGTAGATCGATGTTTGATAGTGATAAATAACCAATGTTGTCATTCATTGAATAACAGCTCTATAAGACACAAAAAAAAAGACCGAGAAAAAGAGAAATAAAATCAGAATTAGTAATATCATGTCTGTCTATGATAGATCTATATTTGTCTCGGTTTTTATTTCTAATTCATGTCATTATATATTTCATGTCATTTTCCTCTGGTAAATCGATGTAGTTAGTTTATCGAGCTAGTCTGATCACTATTCATTTTCAATCTAATCAATCATTGAATGTAGATAGTTTTTTTTTCTCCTCTCGTTGAATATACGTGTCGAGGTGAGTTATCTTCACATTCAACAAACAAGAAAAATCTCGTTTCACGAACGGTAGAAAATAGATTTAACAATGATGATTGTCTGACGGATTTTATGACTTGCTCGTTGTATATGCCTTCTGTGATACGGATTTTTTCCGTCAGCGTTCATTCAGCTTGTTGCTTTTTTCTTTTTCCTATTTGTTCTCTCCGTTCGGATCACGAGATAGAAACCAGTAGTCAGAGAAAGAGAACTATATACTCGCTTTGATAATTCAAACTTACATTGGACACATACTCATATAGATGTTGTTGTGCGCACAAAGAAATCCGAGAATAGCTCGAAGAAGACTATGTAAGTATTCTCGTATTTTGCAAAAAATAGATACAGATTGAACGTTTATATGAAGGAAAGACGAAGAACAAGAAGAATAATATGAGTGATATGGAAAACGAGTTTTTGTCTTCTGCATTTTCTCTCTGCTTCGTATTTTTCTTTTTTTTTTCCTTTCTTCTTTACTTAGCCAGTTTTTTTTGGTGGTGAACGTGTCTTGATTATTGTGTAGAGGAGTTTGTCGTTTTTCTATCTATCTATCGTGTCTTCAGTTTTTCTTTACACGGCCTTAAGGCAACTTTATATCTTTCCACTTATCTCTCTTCGGAATAAAACTGTTCGTTCGTTTTTTCCTCGTATTCTACTGATACGATTCATGTATATTCTTCAAAAGTAGCAAACATCTCATTTTTTTTATCTTCATATCATCCTATTAGAAATGATCCGTACATACGATTTTTGATTAAATAGATATATGTGACGTGAATTATGAAAAGTGTCCGGCATCGTTTTGCTTCTTGAGATTTTATTGGAAATTTCTTTTTTTTTTCTTCTTCTTCTTCTCTTTCAACATTTTGATACTTCACAAATCTTAATTTTTTTGCATTCAATGTCTATATACACGCACATATATATATTCAAATGACATATGAAATCTTTTTTTTTTCTTCTTTCTTTCATCACTTTCGTTTTTCTGCATACATCCACCCATACATTCAAACAAACAAAATCGAATAGGACTTTCAATTTTTTTTTACGTATATAGCGTATTCGATAGAGAATAAAGTAAACTTTTCTTTTCTTCCTACTTTTACTCGTATTTCATGTCTTCGAAAGAATTTTTTTTCTCTTCTTCGATTTTTTTTTGTTTCTTATAGAAATATATACATATATATTCACTATATATATATATATATATATATAAATCGAGAAGATGTTGATGCCATCTCAGTCACCATCATCGACGATCACTATTCAAACATTACCTTCAGATCAACAACAGCAACAGGAATACATCGAGACATTAAACAGAGAAAAGAACAGTAAAGTTATAACGTTTCGACGAGAAAAATCAATGGAATTCGATCATGATTCACGATATACGAATAATATGAGTGATGATATCAATAATAATCATTCGACATTCGAAACGACAAATGAAATGATTAAATTAAATTCGAGAGATTCATCACCAACATCAAATGTTGATGAAATTTCACCACAGATTTCATCGTCAGTATCGTCGTCGTCGTCGGCGTCGTCATCGCAACAAATATCTAGTCCACGTAAAAAAACAACATAGTTTTTTTGTTTTGTTCGAATCGATCACTTTCTATTTTCAGCATTACCAACGTCTTCCTTTCGTCGATCGAATCGTCCGGTATCAACGCGTCGATCGATCGGTGAAACTGATCAAACACTTTCGACGAATTCGATCGAGCCCGATCCCAATGTATTTCTTATTTCATCCGATACAAATTCGCATAATACAATACGAAAAACCAAACACGATGTCAAACGATTTGTTATGTACATAGATGAGCAATTCAGCGAGCAAAAACCATTACATACATTAGCAGCTGAATCTCTTTGTCGATATTTAAAACATTATTTTGAAAATACGAAGAAATTCGATGGAACACAATATGAACCCGATACATTGAGAAGTTTTCTTTTGAGTATTGAACGATATTTGAAGAGTAAGAGATATGAATATAATCTCATGGAATCACCGTTGTTTCAATCGTGTCGACAAGTGATTTTATCAAAACGTGAACAATGGAGAAAAATGGGTGGAGGAAATCATTTGAATAGTTCTCATTCATCAAAATCATTGTCATCATCGATTAATATTCAAAATTTGACGGTTTTCGATCGAACAAAACCCGATGGGCTCCTGCTTGAAATCTATGTTCATGTGTCAAAATTTTTTCGAGAGAAAAACTCAATCATATCTCAATTACTCTGGAGTGATATTAGTTTAATGGAGGATCAATATCTTGTTTGTCATCAACAAAAAGGAGAAAATCAAATCAGGTAGAATAGAATCGATTATTTCGAAAGATAGACTTTGATTGAACTTTGTTAATTAGACTATATGCAACAGCAAATAAACCGTTGACATGCCCAGTTCAAGCATATCTTCTCTATGCAACACATCGACCACCACAATGCAATACACCTCAATCAGCTTTTTTTCTTTTACCACGTGCTACGAATGTTCATCATATTTGGTAGAATTCGAAGGTTTTCTCATTAATAATCTTTGGTTGTTTGTTGTTCTTTAGGTATAAAACGACAGCAGCTGGTAAAAATCTCGAACAGATTCTTCAAAATACTATATCAAAACAAACATCATCATCATCGATTTCTAAGCCAGTAGCCCAATCACCTGAACATAAAACATCAATTTTCTCTGAATCTCGAAAATCTTCTTCTCCTAATCATTTACCATCAGCAAAACGATTTCATTCGTCGGCACCTCCGACTCAAGCGTTAAATCTCTCTACTATTCCATCGAATATTCGAAAAGACGACGAGATGAATGCATCATCAGTTCATTCGAACTTAAATGGCGTGACGACAACAGCAAAAGCATCGAATTCAACTGATGTATTTCCTAAGACCGTTTCACCGTCGCCTGACAATCTTCTTTGGGACGAAAGTGTTACTGATATTTTATTACTCGTTGCCAAACAACGTGACACACGTGTAGTTAAGATAAATGTTCTTCGATCGTATTTAGAAGAAAAACTAGGCGTAGTCGAATTCTTATGTCTCTATCGGGGTTTTAAATCAGAACCGAAAATCACATTTCAAGGCACGCCATGGGAACATTATCAACGTTTTTTACCTGTCCTTTTTACGTTACTTGCGCTTGACAATACGACTGTCTAGAGCAATGTCATATTCTTTCTCATTTTCTTTCTTTCTCTTTTTTTTTTGTTTTTTATTAATCATAAATTTGAATTCGTTTGTTTGTTTGTAAACCTCCAAATATGTCATATCAAAAAAACAAGACCGATAAAAACTATTTTCCTTGAAAATTATAATGAATTACTTGGAGCACTGCGAGGTCCAAATGCACCATCGTTTATTTTTTTAGCAATCCAATACAACAAAACACACAAATAAGGGCAAAGAGAAGAAAAAGTCAGAAAAAAAACGCAAACACCTTAGCCATTTGTTATAAACACAATAGAAAACAAAAAAACGAGAGAGAAAGTGTTAAACCAGAAAAAGAGCAAAAGCACATCAATCACAATCTAATTTAAAGTGGGACAACTCGATCAGATCAAACATATAGAACGTTTAAAAAAAGGATCGAAGGTGAATGAATGCACAAAAATACAGTTTGTTCAGGATAATTCGAGATTTCATTTGCTTGATTGACTTGTATACAAAAGAGAAACAAAAAAACGAATGGGCTTCGATTGATCATCATTGTACAAACGATTTAGTCATCGTCACTGGATGTCCGACATTGGCTCGGATAGGTGTATCGCGTACTGATTCCAATCTAGATCAAAATCGAGTTATTTTTTAAAGATTAAAAAACAAGTATTTTGTATTAGAGACAACAACTAGGAAATTCACACGATTTTGTTCTTGATTTAAGTTAGTTCATTCAAACAAAACATGTGCTAGAGTGTTATATTTGAAACAAATATAGAGAAATGAAAACTAAATTGAACTCACGAAGAACTATAAAAGAATCGTTATTCAATTGAGATGAATTCAGGCTTTTTTAAAAATTTTATTAAAAGGAAACGTTATTTACCTTGAACAATCGTAACTCGATAGCGAATTGGTCGAGAAATTCGTTTTTTCTTTAGATTTTGGTTTTGATTTTCGTCGTTGAAGAAATGAAAGTTTTTTTGTTGTTGGTGCTGATGATGGAGTAAAATTTCGATGGTCAACTGTAATATTAAATCAATTATTTAAGTATTTCAAAAAGTAAAATCGAAGTTTTACTACTTTCGAAATCAGTTGAAGTATCAGTTTTATTCGTAGTATTTTTCTTCTTCGAACTCGATCGAAAGAGATTTTTAAATGATCGAGATATCGAACGAGTACGACGAATTGGTGCAGAATCAGATGTACTACTACCGATGAAATATTCTAAACAAAAAACACACACATTCAAACATTATGTTCCATTTGAAAATAATCGTATGTAGAAGCGGATTTCTCTAGGACTATGATCATGCTTGATTTTCGAATAATATATCGTCGACATACCCTTAGAATTCGGCCCTGGTAGAGCTATAGAGAGTTAGTAGATATGAAAAGTGTTGTAAAAGAAGATGTTGATGGAAGTTAGTTTCGTGAAATTTTACCTGATGATACGCTGTGTGAAACAGGATTAGATGGTGATTGAAAACTGGTGTTCAATTGTGATGTGCTACTCGTTTGTGAGCTCATACTATTATCGCTTTTGTTTTTGTTACGATTTTTTCGTTTCGGTAGTGTTAAATGTTTAAGTGAACTCATGAATGATCTTGTTTTTTGAGGTTTATCAGTGGCACTTAGACCGCCATCATGCGGATTAAAATGACTAGATGGAGAGAATGTTCCCAAATGAGATTGATGACCTGGAGTTCGAGGCAGTGTCGCAGCATAGTCTCGTTCCTAAAATGATTCATTCATCGAAAATGAATTCAATCGAATGTCGACTTACATCATCATAGAAACTATTCGATAGGCCGTAATGTTTTGGTAAGGTGTTACTATCGTAGGATGTTTGCTGTTGAAATCGTTGTGCATATTCTTGTTCAATTTTACTCGCTTCTATGAAATTTTCCAAAAGAAACAATTAGTGATTTCAAGTTTGATTTCGTTTTTATTTTTATCATTCAAAGCAAAGAACAAAGCAATCGCTACCTCGGTCATTGTACACCCATGTTTGACTGTCAGTTAAACTTTCAACATCGTATCCATTGTTAGCTGTGATTAGATCGAAGAAAAGAAAAAAAATCAGCGTGAGATTTGGTTTTTTGTTAGTTTAATCAAATATTAAAACATGCAAAAGGATTTGAAAAACAACTAAGCACTTTATCTTACCAGCTAAGGCTTCTTCTTCCGATAAAGTTGAAAACTAAAACCAAACAAGATCAATAAGGTCGATTTCGATAAAACAAAACTAAGTTTTTTTTTCTTTCTAGTGTATATACGTAATTATATTGAAAAAGAAAAAAAGAAACGTGTGTATATCACAAACAAAGACGATTGTTTTAAGAGAGAAAAAATTTTCGTAGATGTTTTCGTGCGACTAATCGTTGGCGTAAACGCTGAGTATAATCATGATCATATTTTGTACTTGATTTTGTCGACATTATTGATGAAAGCTTCGATTTATTCTTATCGCTATGACTATTATGTAAAGCACATTCTTGATGCGAGGGTAAAGGTGTATTGTTAACTGTTGAATCGGTTTGAACAGTAAAACCTGTTGATTCTAATGGGACTAATCGAGTGTATTCTCTCGTTACAATTCGATTCGATTTTTTGTCTGTTAAAATCGGTAGGGAATGTGGAACAGTTAAATCCAATGTATCTTGTTCTGTTTTATCGTTAATTAAACTTTGTTGTGTTTGAGTATTGCATAGATCAGTTAAATCTGAGCATGAATTCGATTTAATCGGTTGTAATGGTTTGTGTGATCGTTGTGGAACAATATTTGAATGATCATATTTCGAGCGTACCTCGGGACTTGTACATAAATTCAAAAAAATCTTATTCAAATTCGTTTCACTTCTACTGCGTACCATCGTTGAGTATAAGCGTATGCAAATCAATAATATATTTCGAATGAAAGTAATATATCATCGAAAACGTTCTGTTTTTTTCGATTGTTGATTATAAAAATCGTGTAGGCGACGAGCGAAAAGCATGAGTCACGAGTAAATATCATACTCAGGTGTCAAGGAACGACTATGGCTTATAAAAATGAATATATCTATACAAAGTTTAGTTAACATCAAGCTTAGTTGTTTATTATTATTATTATGATCATTGAGAGAATAACACGAAGATTACTTCCTTCGTTTTCGTAGGTTTGGTTATTTTTTTTGTCGATTTGAAAAAGATTATATCGTGATGCGAGTATAGTTATCGAAAGAAATCTATTTTTAATGATTACCTCAATGCGAAGAATGGATTCGGGATATTGAGGACTGATTTGTACATCTTGTTTATAAACAGTACTTGTAATATATGAAAATGGGATGGATACATCAGCATAAACTGTGTCGCCTAGAGAGAAACAATAATTTATTATTTACTAATGAATAGAAATGCAATAACGAACTGTAAGTATCTGAGTGTTTTTTCGGATTTTTCTTTCGATCGATAACTTGCAAATGTATTTGATTACTTTGATCGTTACATTCGAAAATGAATCGTTCATCCCAAAATCTAAGTAAACCCATTTTTGTCATAAGAAAAACGAAATGTTCTTCTTGTAAACTTACGGATTGAGACCATTTTTCGCAATACTTGTTTGATGAATTTGTTTTGGTTCATTTAACACAAGAATACAGTACGGCTGTTCAACATCTATTTATCATTTGCACAAAAAGAGGATATAAATTTTCGTTTTTTCGAAGATTTGTTGGAATGATCTTACTATGCAATTTCACTGCTTTAACAATTCGAATGAGTAACCGTTTTGGTTCTCTATCAATTGCATAATTCTCCGTGTATACATTCGGATCAGTATCATTAATTAATACTGTTGGTAGAGATTCCGATTGAGGATATCTCGTGGGTGTTGGTTGACGAGGAGGCGAGGTATACGATTGAACTGATGATGCAGATAATTGATTTGAAAGTGGACTCTAAAAACAGAAACAAAAAAGTTTTATTTTTCTCAAAAGAAAATGATTCGTACGTATTTCGTTTGTTCATAGTACGAATTTCTCGAATGATCGACATTTTTATTCTCTTGAATTTCTGATAGACGAAAAGAATATCGAACAACAGTTCGACCGATAGTTTCGTCTAATAATTTAATAATTGATTGCTTTTCATTTGATAGTAAAGCCTAAACAAAGAGAAGTCATTGATTTCTTTTTCCAGAAAAACGAACGACAATTGATCGTACATTATTAGGATCAATAATATTCACGGGTTTAATTTGAAGTTTTTGAAGATTGGCTTCAATTGAATATAAATCTGAGTGAATATTTAATAGAACCAGAAGTTGTCCGGATAATTTTTGTGTTTCAAGAGAAAAATGTTGTTCTTTAAATGTATTAACAATATTTAAAATTAAATGATCAATTTCGAGTGTTCCATTGATCACCTAAAAATAAATTTCATTCGAAATATGCGAAAGAAACAAATATTTACAATTTTTTCAGCAGGTGTTTCAATGTGTGTGTTGTTATTATTATTTTGCGAAACATTATGGATTTTTGCATTAGCAAATTGCAGTGTTTCCACGCTGAGCCGTTCCTAATAATAATAAAAAACATGTATCTTTGGATTGTCGTTTTCCTTTTTTTTTGTTGTTGTTGTCTGTTAATTTGCTTAAGGACAGAGAAATCAGTATGGTATACATATGAAAAAACAACGATTGTGCTCGATGATTAGAAAGATGCATCTGTTCTTCTGACAATTACCTTTCTATTGATAATTTGGTCGTTTAATGCTCGAAGAAATTCGTGACAAAATTTATCTCGAACCGAATTATTCGAATTTAATAAATGATTTAATACTGAATGTGTCGATTGAATAGGAAGAACAGTTTTTCTTAATCGAATATATTTGCTCGGAGAAAATGTTGAAAGATATCGAATATATCTTTGACAATAGGTTCTTAGTCGTTTATATTCGGTAAGTATCAATGTAAATATCGTTAAAAAAATAAACGATAACAAAATACTTAAAAATAATTGACGTTGATTCGATTTATCCGAGAATGACGAACGAAACTGATGATAATACGATGTGATATTGGCTGTGAATTGTTCGAACAATTCTCGATAATATTCAATAGATGTATGATTAATTAAAAACTCTTCTTGATCATCCATTGAAACAAAGATATTCTTTTATGGTATTGTTCTGCTGTTGAAAACACCATACGCATATACTACATTCGACGAAAGAAACTCAATCATCATCATCATCATCATCATCGAGCTGTCGTTGTCGTCATCCGGTATTTGCTCGGAGATATTCTAAGTGTGTGCGTGTGTGCTTGGGCGTATTTTTCTCGTCAGAAAGCAAGAGTAGTACCAAAGAGAGAGAGAAAAAAGAAATGTCTAGAAGGATCTTATGTATATATCTATATAGTGCGACCTGCAAACAAACGAATACTTGGAAAGAAAGATTTACGTATATGACAAAAAGAAACCTTCGTTCTCTCTGTCTTGTGTCGTCTTTTCTTTTTTTTTCTTCTAATGAGAAGAAAAGGAGAGGAAAAAAAAGCGTTTCCATCAGTGCTGACATTGACGCGATGTACACAAACAAAACAAGAGAACAGCAGCTTTCAGAGGAGTTGATCGATATGTCTTTCGTAAGGAAATAATATCTCACATCAAGGTTTATATTGACTAGAAAGAGAAGGTCATTAGTCTGCTACTTACAAGTTGCTTTAAAAATGTATTATTAATTGCTACTCGACACGTTTCACTAAGGTTTCGAAAACCATCATTTTGTTCGAGTTCGAGCCATGTTTGTAGTTTGTCTTTGATTTCATCATTCAATGGACTTGTACGATTGTTTTGGTTTGTTGAAATGGTTTGTTGATTAATTGTTGTTGATCTTTGCACGGTTGTTATTGATTTTGATAGATCGTTTATATTTGTCGGTCTGGTTGTTGTTATTTGTTGTTTTCTCGGCGATGATCGATCAAAATCATCGCGACGGTGATATGTCAAAGGATTTATTCGTCGTTGTCCAGCAAAATTCTTGTAAATCACCGATATAATAATCACTAAAATGCCGATGACTGCCCAGAATCGAACGAATCGATATAATTGAAGTTTAAAATTTCGAGTCGGTAGTTTCGTTGTCAAACCACATGATGAGTCCGGATATTGTCGATAGCATAACGGTCCGTTCGATTTCAATATCGATAAATAAACAGGAAACGGCGAATGCCGACGATATGTATCAAGAAAATGAACATATTTCCGTTTTCCTGATCGATATCGATTGATATTCTTCAAATAATCATAACATTTAAGATCTGTATATGCTGTGTAAATCGAAGTCGTATTATATCGAGGTAAATGTCGAGCATGTTTAGTCGAAGAGATGAATATGTGTGAGAGACGTCGTTTAGCTAGATGCCAGATATTCCAAGCTTCTTCATATAAACCATTGATTTTATTGAATAGAATAGTTTTTTTACTGAGTTTTTTCTTCTTTCGAAATCGTTCCGGTAGTTTATTTTGAATCGACTCAGATAATGCTTCGAATTTGTCTTGTACTTGATCGGTTAGATATTTGATTTTCTTGTTCTTTTTTATTGATTTAATTTGATCTTTGACTTGTTTTTTCAACTGAAATTAAAGTTAATTCATGAGAAAGACAAAAAGTGAGAAAAGAAAGTAAGACGAACATTTTCAGTTTTCTTTCGAATAAGTTTTTTCGTTTGAGACACTTTATTTTCAATGGGTTCGAGGAGATCATGTTGAATTTTCGATTTTCGTAATTTCTTTTTTATTTCTTTGCTTGTTTCTTTGAGATACTCGGACGATTTTTCAACAAGATTCGATGCAAAATCTTCAGCTTTATGTTTTAATTCATCGGCACTTGAAGAAATCTAAGAATTCGATGAAAACAAAAGCTTATCAATTGAAACCGAGATTGTATCAAAATGATTCTACTTTATCTTTGATTGGTGTTGCGATTTTCTCGACAGTTTGTTTGGCTTTATCGAGTAATGATTCTTGATTATCATGTGTCTCTTCGGTTTGATTTTGTGTGAAGAGCTAAATAAGAAATCAATGATGAATGCTTGAGAATGATGATGAGTTTACTTTATCTTGTAGATTTGTTGCGGCAGCTTCAATTGGTTTGATAACATTCTCTTTTATACGACTAAGAACAGATTCTCCTTCTTCATCGGTTTCAATTGCAATATCTTCTTCATCGATATCCGTAGAAGATAACTAACAAAAGGAATATCAAATAGAAAAATAAGATTTTTCTTTGAAAGGTTTAAAAATAAACTTTAGTTTTGAGATTATCAACCACTTGTTCACTGAGAGTTTTTGCTGATTCAATTGGTTGTGCAAGATGTTTTTTGATTTTTTCAGTAATTGTTTGTGATTCATCATCATCATCACCATCTTCTTCTTCTTCTTTTTCACTATCAGGAGAAGAAGTTATCTGCACATTAGAAAAAAAATTAACGCGATATATTTTCAATGTCGAATAGATCGGAAAATCGATAAAAAAAACCTTATTTTCAATATCGTCAGCAACATTCTTGACTGTTTCAATTGGTTCAGCTAACGTATCTTTAATCTTTTGAAGAATTTGTGTTGATTCTTCTTCATCACTATCATCATCGTCATCTTCTTCGTCAGACTCGTAACCCGAATCATTTTCATCTGGAACTTCATTATTTTCAAATGAGTTTGCTAGTTTTTCTTTAATTCGATCTGTTATTGATACTTCTTCTTCTTCGTCATCATCATCATCTGACTTATCATTCTTATTATCAGAAGAAGACAATACCTAAATAAATTGAACACAAAACAATACAAGATTTGCTTTTGAAAAGTGTTCTACTTGATTTTCTACTGATTCTTCTTCTTCTTCGTCGTCATCATCATCTTCATCTTGTGAAGAAATCTAATTAAGAATTTCTTTAAAATTTCATCAAATTTAACTGATTGAAACAAACTTTATTTTCGACTTGATCTTCTTCATCGTCATCATCATCATCATCTTCTACATCTGAGGAGGAATCTTCTTCGGTATCCTCCTCGTCATCGTCCTGTTCGTCTGCTTTTGCTTCTTCTTGATCATCAACAATATTTACATTCTCTTGTTCATCAGTTTTCTTTTCCCATTTTTGAAATGGTGCTTTTAAATAATGAATAATCCATTGTTGAAATCTCGATATTTGCTGATCTTCATCATTCGGCGATGTATCCACTGGTTTCGAATCGCTAAGTTTTTCTTGTATACTTTTTTTAATTGTTTTAAACGTATCTTCGAGTTGTTCATCGCTCACCAATGGTTGACGTTTACTATCTACATGTGTTTCATTCTCATCTGTAAACGCATCGATAAACCGATTATATAAATTCTCACTCATCGTTTCTACAACATCTTTAACAGCTGCTTTAGCCGTTAGAGCTTTCGTTGTTGTTTCAGTTCGAGCAGTGGTCGTCATACTAATCGGTGTCTAGCAAAATAAAAAGAATTTCGTATTTAAATTCCTCCTGACTCATTCCTACCGATGTCGAAACAATGGCATTGGCTTGTTGATTCTGTTGTCGAATCGAGAGAGCAATGGGTAGAAGAATAAATAACGATTGTAAAATAAGAAGAACAAAAACAGTACTAATAAAAATATTTCGTTTTATATCTTCGCGTTTCATGTGATTGTAAGCGAGAGATCTGTAACGTCGAACTAATTGTTGATCGTAGAATTGACAAAGATTTTCGTTTGAATATTTCGCAATGTAGAATGATGATATTGCACATAACCAAAATAATGGAAATAGAATATCATAATCGATCGATTTCGGAATTAATAAACGAACAGTTGTTAATGGAAGCCAAAAAATCGTCGAAACAATGCGAAAAATAAAACGAAATATTAGTTTTATAAACCAGCAGATTAATATTTGAATATGAATTAAACTATATAAAAGAACAATAAATCCAATTGTGATTAAGAACGAACTTTTCAATGATAATAAACGTTCTGTTGAAAGATAATTTTGTTGTTGTAAGCGTGTTAATTGTGTGGTTAAACGATTTACATATGGATGATTAACAAATGAATCCATTGAAGATGACATTGCGATATTTCGTTGTTTTTTCTAAAAGAAAAATTAAAAAAAAACAGAAAAATATCGATTGTACTTTGCATGTGTCGCTTTAGAGAAAAAAAATAAAAGTTTGTCAATTAACGGATCATTACCTTCGATTGATATGTCTATCAAATCGAAAGTTTCAATGAGTAATACGAGAGGAAAAGGACATTCACGAGTGAATAATTTCCTATAAATATTTTTTTCTTATAGATTGTAGTCTAGTAAACAAATTCTCATTGAATATAAGTCATATGTAGTATGTGCAGTGTAACAACAAGCTAAAATCCGATAGAAAAGACAAAGAATGGAGTAAAGAAAGAGAAGAGAAAAAAAAGCTCGAGACTGAAGCAACCGCTGTTGCCATCGTCTTTCTTTCGGTAATTCTTCGTCTAGTGTGTAAAAAAAATATGAGTATAAGAATAAGAAAAAAAATTATTCGACTACTTCTTTTCTCGTCTTTTTCTCATCCTCATCGAGCTTTTATTTTGTTAGTATGACCCTGTTCTCATCCTTCCTCAGCATATTTTTCTTATTTCAGATCAAAACGAAACCGTTCGTTTCGCGTCACTTACTTAGTCATTCATGGAATATATTCCTCTTCGCTCAATTGATTTAGATCGAGTTTTTAATCTAAAAATAAGCAAAAAAAATGACAAAGAATTCGTACTGAATATACGTTTGCATTTTTTTTATAGTCAACATTCACTATGCATTCGCCTTTTCGTGTAGGTAAATGTTTACTGATCATTAAATATTTTTTGTCTCTTCCTTTCGTATGTGTAGTACTTCATAGCAGATCGATAAAGTGAAAAGAATTGAATAGATTCGAGAAAAGAAACACGCACACGCACACACATTCATGCGTTTGCTGAGTGTCGAGAGGACAAAAAAATTCATACATATGTCTATACAGGTGACTTGAGTGCAATTATAATTTGAATAATTTTCTAGTTTAAAGAATAAAGGTAAAAATAAAATATAGGAAAACTTTATTTTTTCTCTGTTCTTCTTCAAAACGACAATGATTATTTTGATAGTGTTTGTTCGAGACTCTGACAATATTTTGGAAATTGATTTTTAATATATTGACCGATTTGATTAGGACTGTCTGTGTTTGTTCCATCAACAAATAGAAGATACAAACTGCTGACACCCTCATGTTCATCTAAACGTGCTTGAATACTGCATTGTTTTTCGTCCTCCGTTTTCAAACGTTTGCTTGCCGGTTGATCATCGGTTTGATGACGTCGACGACGACGTTGATGAGACCATGTATTTTCATACGCATCGAACAGCCACGCGTATGCACAAAGACTCGTCCATTGAAACTAAACATAGAACAGAGCGTGCAATTCTGATCAATCTAATTGAAAAGGGAGGAGAAATGCGAGTTGTTGATTATTTCTCAAGAGAATTGGTTTATTGAGTAGCTAAATAGTAATTATTTGATGTGGATTACAATAAAACAGTTTTTTCCTCTGTCTGCTGTTCGAAATAACGTTTAATTTACCTTCAACTCGTCGAAGAGAGTCTTTTCGAGATAATCTTTAATGAAATTAAATGAATATTTCGATTCGAATGGAACTGCAATTGGCGTTCGATAGATTTCTTTGCTCTTCGATTTCTATGAAAATACGAATATTGAAAAAAGAAAAACATTCATTTAAATACTTGTGAGGCTTCTCGAGTTTGGCATTGAGAAGAAAATTGTAGAGTTTCATCGAATGTCCATGCAACTGCCCAACGCATTGTATTTCCTTGACAAAATTCTGTTTTAACATACCGAATCTCGTTCAAATATTTCTCAATCTGATTTAAACTCGATTTTTTGCCTAATTGACTTGTAAAAATTCTAGAATAGAAAAACAAATATGATGAAGAAAATTTCGTGTCTTAATTCGTTTAACTTACTAAACAAATAAAAATCTACCTGACATTTGTTGAAAACGTTCGACTTTCATCGATCATTCGTTTGACGAATTCAATTTCACCGCCATGATCATAGATTGACTCGACATGAGCTGCTGTGTTCACTGAATTTGCCGAAGGACGAGTTGATTTTCTTGTATTTGTTACACCACTGGATTCGGATATGTCCGAGTAAAACGGTGGATTACACATCAGAAAATCGTAGTGTTTGTTTTGATCAATTAGACCCTCGAATAAACCGGATGCGTCCATTTGAATAACTAAAATGAATTCATTTCGAAATCACTGAATCGATGTTTAACGTCGATTTACTGTGAATTCGATCTTCTAATCCATTTTGTTCGATATTTTTCACTGCCATACGATAATTAAATGGATCGATTTCCGAAACGAACATTGTCCATTGAGGATTGAGACGAAGTGCTAAAAGTGCGTGAATACATGAACAACCACTGCCTAAATTAAATCAATTCATAACGAGTTTTCTCTTCAAAATAACATATCACTACCAATATCAATGCCAATAGCATCGGATTTACGCTCTAATAAGTCTTCTATCCAATGAATATAGTTCAGTTTCTGTGGAATTCTCGGTATCAGACGATCTGCAAATCAATTTTTTGTAAAAAAAAACAAAATATAAATGATGAATTTTGCTTACCGAGACTGAGATCTAGATCTAAATTAAAGTCTTCTTTTGCAAGAGCAATTGTTAATGCTCGTACGGCATTGGCATCTCTGAAATCTAATGTAACACCACCTTTGTCTTTTTCGATTAAAAACGGTTTTAACGTGGAATGTTTGTCAGCAAGTTGTTTGAAGTTCGGTGGATTTGTTCGATAACGGTTTCGACTGTGCATGTATTCATTGAAAGACATCTAAAAGATCGAATTTATCTAAGTTGTATTGGAATAAGCGAGACTTCGTTTTGTTTCTACCAATGGAAATATGTTTATTCGAATGATTTTTCGGAAATAATAACTAACATTTTTTGTCTTTTCAAATCAATTTTTATCTACTAATTTTTTTTATTATAAAAAAGAGCAGCGATAGAAAAGCTTGACAAATAAAAATCCAGTTCAATTTTTAGACACGTTCGAGCAATATGGAAATACCTTGACCACCACCAATACAAGCTGCACCAACAGCATATTTGCCTTGACGTCGTCGTAATTCATAAACGAGATTGGCTGTTATACGTGTGCCAGATGCACCTAATGGATGACCAAGGGCAATTGCACCACCATTGACATTTGTTTTTTCGTTTGGTAAATTCAAAACCTTTTGACAGGAAAGAAATTGTGGAGCAAAAGCTTCATTGATATCGAACAAATCGATGTCAGATATTTGTTTGTTGGTTTTTTTTAGTAAATTTTCAATAGCTGGTACAGGTCCAAAGCCCATTAATGTTGGTTCAACACCACTGGTATGATAAGCAACGACACGAGCTAATGGTGTAAGATTGAACTTTTTCAATGATTCTTCACTACAAATAATCACAGCAGCTGCACCATCACAAATACCACTTGCATTACCAGCTGCAACCGTTCCTTTATCTTTGATAAAGACAGCTGGTAATTTGGCAAGTTGTTCGATTGTTGATTGTGGACGTGGATGTTCATCAGTATCGAATGATTCTTCGGCACCTTTTTTGCCTTTAGTTTTTATGGGTTCGATTTCATCTTTGAAAAAACCTTGATCATTGGCTTTTTTCCAACGTTGTTGAGATTGTAAAGCAAATTGATCAGCATCTTGACGTGTAATACCATATTTTTTCGCCAAATTCTCCGCTAAAAATGCAAATACGCTGATATTTCATTTTCTTTTTCATTGAGTTATTCGATTTACCTGTAATACCCATGGGTGTTTTAGAATATTCATCGGTTAAACCTTGCCAAAGTGTATCTTCAAGTTTCAAATCTTGACCTAATTTTGTACCGAATCGAACGTTTCGAACAGCATACGGTGCTTGTGACATGCTTTCAGCACCACCGCAAAGTACAACATTAGCATCACCTAATTCAATTTCTTGTCCACCAGATATAATCGATTGAAAACCGGAACCACACAAACGATTGACTGTTAATGCTGGAACATGAATAGGCACGCCGGCACGTAGAGCAGCATGACGTGCAATATAAGCAGCATCCGATGATGATTGCATGACATTACCAACAATTGTACTATCGATAGCTTCAGGTGACAACTTAGCTTGTTTGAGAACTGCACGATTGGCAAGTTCTTGTAAATGGGTAGCACTGTAATCTTTCAATTTGCCCCCGTATGTACCGAATGGAGTACGTTTAGCTGCAACAATGTAAATAGCACGTTTGAAAACCATGCTTGTCTTTTGGAATTGTTCTACGTTGTGGGTGTGTTGTTACTTTATAAGGATATTGCAAATGACCTTTGTGCTCAGATCGTCATCATGATAGTGCATCCAATCCATTTACTACCATGCTCGATTATAATTTGTTCGTTGTCTTCATCAAACAGAAATGAATGAAGAAAAAATGTATGCATCGATAACGACATGTAGCGACCTCGACTTTTTCCTCTCGATGTGTCAAATAAAGAGATTAAGAAACAATAAAAGATATAATACCGATGATGTTAAAGTTAAAAAAACGAAAAATGAATAATTTTATTTCAAAAGAAAGAAAGAAAGAAAAAAACAAATCCAATGAACGAATGAATGACTTAACTAATTAAAATCTTTCCGTTAAAATTGATTTTTGTGTACGTTCAGTTGTTTCAGCTAGATGATCTAATCCACGACATGATTCTAACCAATCGATTTCTGGTTCTGAACATGTACATGTTAAAATCCTAAAACATTTCATCCACCATGTATTTTGACTTGACGGTATTGCCGATTCTAATTGTTTAATACTGTTGACATCGGTGAGAAAGATCATTTTTTCTGTTTCTTTTCCGATCGATGTCTGTTTCGAACAAATACCAGGTGGTTTCGAAACACGAGTGATCAAACGCATATTGGTTACAATTGTTGTTTTCGAACTAAAACAACAACATCCAGGTTTATAATTGTATTCGAATTGAATATATTCATCGGGCATTAATGAAAATATCGAATTTGTTGATGTTGTTGGCTGTTGATTTATTATTGAACGAGTCGACATCGATAGTCTGTATGCAGATGAATAACGAAGAGAATCTATAGTCTATCGAATTGTTTTTTCGTGTTAAAATAAAGACAATGAATCGACTATTTTGAGATTACATTCATGCACGTATTTTGTATCTCGATCTTTTCTTTTCTTTCTACACTCGGATTCGAATTGTTATTTGGTCCGAGAGTGAGCTAAAAAAATGTACGCTATGCTGAGTCAATTCTTCCATGAGACACAAATTAAAGTCAATTTTTCAATGTTCTATGATATTATTTAATAGATAGGTAAATAGATAATTCAGTATCCTAGGAAAATAAAAAATCAGCAAGGATACATTAGCACAATATTGTATCACAAAAAAGACCAAGATTAAATATATACTATAATGTATTTTGTTTTATAACTGAATTTCGAAAAAAAAAATATCTTCTTTCTTCAATATTTTTATTGATTCTTTTTTAAACTAATATTGAAGATTTTTAGGTTGTTCCCAAGGAAATTCATCGCGACCGAAATGACCATAGCAAGCTGTGTTCGCATAGATCGGAGTTTTTAAATTTAAATCTCTGAAAAACGAAATCATTCAATCAAAATACATGAACAGACAATTTATTCTCGTTTCTTACCGAATGATAATACCAGGACGAAGATCAAAATTCTTCTTGACAATATCAAGTAATTCCTGATTGGATTTGTTCGATGTGCCATATGAAAAAACAGCAATTGACAAAGGCTCAGCAATGGCAATACTGTAGGAAACTTGCACAAGACAACGACGACAGAGTCCAGCTTTAACTAAGGATTTAGCTACCCAACGAGCAGCATATGCTCCTGAACGATCGACTTTCGATGGATCTTTGCCACTAAATGCACCACCACCATGAGCACCCCAACCACCGTATGTATCGACAATGATCTTACGTCCAGTTAAACCAGCATCACCTTGTGGACCGCCGATTTCGAATTTGCCTGATGGATTTAGATAATAAACAGTTTTATCATCTAAAATAATAGTTTTTTTTTTAAATTTAAATTGATTTATTTGCTTTTTTTTGCTTACCAAGTAAGTCAGAAGGTACAACTGTTTTAATGACTTTATTGAGCAAGTCATCTCGCAATTGTTCTTGAGTCACTTGAGGACTGTGTTGCGTTGAAATAACAATTGTATGCACACGTAATGGAACGCATGCACCATTTTCAAATTGATATTCAACTGTAACCTAAACGAGCAAAAAAATGAAATGTTCGAATTCATTTTGTTCATCTACTTGAGTTTTGGAATCGGGACGGAGGTAACCAAGCTGACCATTTCGTCTTAATTCAGCCATTTTGGCATTGAGTTTATGCGAAAGAACGACAGTCAATGGCATCGATTCGGTTGTTTCATCTGTCGCATAACCAAACATCAAGCCTTGATCACCAGCACCGATATCTTCATCAGCTTTCTTCTCATGAACAGCTTGTGCTATATCAGGTGATTGCTGTTCGACAGCAACTAATACGTTCATTGTATTATAATCAAAACCTTTCTCCGATGAATCGTAGCCAATCTTTTTCACAGCACCACGAATGATAGATTGATAGTCAAGCTTAGCTTGCGTAGTGATTTCACCGCAGACTAAGATCATACCAGTTTTGGTACATGTTTCTATTCGAAATTACGTCCGTAGATTCGATGTAAACAAAGACAAAACAAAACAAATCAACTGACCACATGCGACTTTAGAATTGGGATCTTCTTTTAAACAAGCATCAAGAATAGCATCGCTGACTTGATCACAAATTTTATCTAAATAAAAGTTTATTTTCGATATGAAAAAATAAGGAGTTTATTTCTTTTTTTAGATTTTCAATTTGCAGAACGAAGTGGACGTTTTTTGTTGCTTTTCTCTCTCTCCGTGTCAATTCAATTTTCCACTTAAATTTCATGCTTTAAATGACGTCAGTTCAAATGTTGAGATCCCGATTGCCTTAGAGAATATTGCATCACTCACCGGGATGACCTTCGCCAACTGATTCTGAAGTGAAAAGAAATTTTTCGCCATTTGCGTTTGCAGATTCCATAGTGGGAACTTTAGTAGATTTTAGATATTCTAAAATAAAACGATAGATATCTTTTTTTTCGGCATAGATTTACGCGATTAGAGATGAAACGGTTTATCGTTTCAAATGGGTGCAAAAACTAAAACAAATATTATATATATATATATATATCGTTTTCTTTGCTTGTGAGACCGTAACAAACCGTATGAAGAGGCGAATATGATCAAATAGTGGCCATGATAAAAAATTTGATCGATCAATCATATGAATCGAAAAAAAAAGAACAAAAGGAGAGTATCCTTGTTTTTGTCATGTCTCGTTTATCGTCGGCGTATGTATAGGAAATAAAATGGATGAATAAATCGTTCTTCAGATATATAGAAAGAAAACGGTTGCTATCTCGGATTTATTTTCTATGATCAAAGTTCGATCACCTGTATTATCTTCGGATAAATAAAGGTGTTTTTATTCGTGTGGTTCTAAATAAATGAATATGAGATTCGTGATACTCGTGAGAAGTGAAGAAATACGAATGAAACGACTATCAACATAGCCGCTTTCTTTTTTTCTCTCTCGTTTTTTTCTTCCTTCTTTTTTTTTCTTTTCTTTTTCTTCCAGCTTTGGAGCACATTTGCTTGTCATACGAGAATCTCTAGCGAGGAAAAAAATACAAGGAAAGAGCCTGATGGAGTTAAACTAATGTGGACATCTCGTTTTCTTTGAAAAGTTAGTTTTATTTTCCAAGGATTTGCTCTCAAATTTATTAGAATTAAAATACTATATCAAGGAGAGAGAGAGAACGAAAAGGAAAAAAATATTTTTTTATGTCGAACTCCAAATGATTGACAAGGGTTCGAAGTAGTTTCGACATAGTTTCGATGAATAGAACAAACAGCGAGTACATGCGTGTAACCATACGTGCAACGTATGGAGGAAAAGTAACGAATAATATACCAAGCGGTTGGTAGTCTTTAAGAAGAACCATAAAATTTGTTTTTTGGTATAATATCCCAAATAAAAAAAAACGCTCAAATAGGCAAAATAGCTCGAACTAATTCAAATTAACACGAGCGAACTATTCGGGTTTTTTTTGTGTGAAAATATAATTAAACCACTGTAAGTTAGCAAATGCATTAAACTCGATGAGACGATTCATTTTTACTCGATTGTTATCTCATGGGATATTATTTGAAGAATGTTTTGTTTGTCCTATTCTCTTGAGATAACCACCAGACTTTGTTCAATTATTTCTCGTGCGTTTCTTTTCCGCTCATTCAAATGTATCGAATAAATTCTAAAGCGAATGAGCAAAATTAAGAAAAATAAATAGTAAATGAACAAATATTTGTGCACTCGCTTCAATATTTAATTTCAAAGAAAGAAAGAAAAAAGGTAGATTTTAAAAAATATTAACCAATCTTTTTAATGGAAAAATTTAATTGATTAAAAACCACCAGTGTTTTCGGTGAAAATTATAAGTGTGTCAATCAAATAGCAACTAGTAAACTTAACAATATTCGTTGCAGGCAAAATTCTATGGTATCATCTGTTCTACATCTCGAATTAGTCGTTGTAAATGTTCTTTTGGATGATGTGTCTTCTGATAAATGAAGTCGACAGATCTCTGTTTCGTTCTTATCCATAAGTGAATTAAGACACTGTTGACATTTTATCTCTACGTCCTCGAAAGATATTTGTCTAATAAATGAGTACGATCGAACAAACGGATTAAATTATTTGTCGTTTGTCTTTTATTATATATTTTTTTAAAAACAAAATTATTTACAACATATGACAAAAGCTCATTTTATTAAAAAAAATCAATATCATATATGAGGTCATGTATTTCTAATGACACATACTATTCTGTAAAACCACTGATAAATTGTTCATCTGTCGATAAACCGAACATACATATTCCTTTTGTTAGTCATGATACGGCCAATTCTTGTTTATTTTTAATAAATTAAAATAACAGAAAATCCTTCGAAAAACGAAAACAACAACAGCAACAACAACAACAACGGTAACTATAAGAGATACATATGAGTGCATGTTATATATAAGTGTGTGTGTGTGTATGTCTGTCTAAGTTATACATCATAAAATACTGAGAGAGAGAGAGAAAAAAAGACAAAAGTGAACCGAATGTTTTTAAGTTATTATTACATGTGCTTTGTTAAAATATCAGAAGAAGAAGAAAAAAAACAAGCAAACAAAAGAAAAACAGAACGAAACGATTTTGTTAAATGATATGCACCCATAATCATCCCGTTGAAAAGAAACAATGTAAAAATTGGCCTAGAATAGTTTATCTTTTGTTCGATGGCACGTTGATTATTTTTTTTGTTGTAACGAATTGGCTAACCAATCCATGCCTTCGTTCAATCCGGTGCCTTTGATAGCCGAAGTTTTAAATATTTGATATTTACGATTTTTCAAAGCTGTTAAACCAAGTGAATTGGCGACTTCACTAACGCTCATACAACCTTCAAGATCTTGTTTATTGGCGAAAACACATAAGACAGCATTTTTAAGTTCTTCTTCTTCGAGCATCGAGATAAGTTCATGTTTTGATATTCCAATACGATCACGATCCATTGAATCGACAACATAAATAATAGCGTCTGTATTCGAATAATAACAACGCCAATAAGGACGAATTGATGTTTGGCCACCTGAAAAATAAAAAACAATTAGTCTTCTTGGTATTTTTGTACGCGTTGATGCCGATTTACCGAGATCCCAAACTTGAAATTTTAAATTTTTATATTGAACAGTTTCAACATTGAAACCAATCGTTGGAATAGTTGTCACAACTTCGCTCACTTGAAGACGATACAAAATCGTTGTTTTACCTGCACCATCCAAGCCCAAAATTAAAATACGACGTTCTTTACTTCCGAATAAACCAGAAAAGACACTTAATAAACCGCCCATGGTTAACTATTTGCTTCAGTTATTAATGAAAACGATTACTGATTAAAGAAAATAAGCAAAGTCTTTGGTTTTTTTCTTCTTTCCTAATTTCTGATTATTAACATCTGCAAGACAATATAGAGACATGAAATTTTACATTGTTACGTGTCAAAACGCGCAGAATACAAAAAAAGAAAACCTCATTTTTTTCTCATTCTTTTAGTTTGAATAAAAATAATATTATTGCCCTTCCACGTCGTCAATCACTGGCTGGCGCGAGCGTCATAGATGATTGTATGTCAAGAAAGATCAGTTGGTCAACGAAAGTCGACTGAGACATCTCATCGCAATTAGTTCTTGTAGATAAAATGTTGCTATTCAATTGAACCTGTCAGGCGAATCAAAATCATGGACAAATGTCTCTTCTGAGTATAATGACTCAATAGAGGACGCTCGTTACCGTTCCAATGATTTTGAGATTTGTCATATTTTTGATGAACTTCTTATTACGATATTTAAATTAGGAGTCATATATTTGAAATTCGGTTTATTAACTGAATAGTTATTCATTGAAAGTAGACTGGTTCCTCAGTTCTGTTTCGTAGTTGACTCAAGCTCAAAATGATGACCATTAACAAAACAATTTTTATTCGACTGCTCGTAGATACAGACTTTAAGTTGAAAGTATACAGAACAAAACTTAAAAGAAAAATACAAATCGATTGAATTGTATAAGAGAAAGTATTTACTAGCCAGTGATCGCATCAAATGAACCAAAGGAGTTAGCCTAAGATTTTGGGCTTAGATATCTACAGAGAGAGAAACATTACTTCTGACACATATTCTGCAAAGTTCATGTTCGATTTAAATGATTTTTTTTTCTCTATTTCAGTCTGAATCGTTGTGTTAAAGGATTTTGATCTATTTTTGAAATTTCTGCGGCCTTTTTAATGAGATTTTTGGACAGTAGTTGGATTCACTTTACGCGACCCTAGTCTATTCAGATTTTATGCAAAACGAAATGATCTTCGTAATAAATAAAAAAAAACTATAAATTATTTGAATTGCAATCATTTAATACGCGCAATTAAATTCAGAAGATTATTAAATAGTTCCATATTTCTCAAAACTAAAAAAAAAAGAGTTGATTAAAACTTTTTCACATGACATATGGTAAATTCGATGAAGAAGAAGAAAAATAATAATATCTGCATATTGAAGTTTTTATTGAATGAAATCTTCAATCCGATTCAATGAGTTGTTTGACATGATCAAGGTAAGATTTTGATTATTTCCGAATAAATATTATCGACCTGACAGCACATCAATCTCATTCAATAGTCCGTCCAAACAACAACAACAATATTTCATTTTCGTTTGCTATTCTAGAACGAAATAACATCTACACATGTGCCTCAATCAACATATGCTCGTTTTCATTTATGAGACTCTTGTACATTTTGGATTACTTGTTGAACATGCAATCAGTTTTTTTTTCTTCATTATATAACCTGCATTTGTGTCACTTCATGTATAAATTATTCTTGTCGTTATTTCATATTAAACACAGAACAGAATCATTCGATCGAGAATCAATACAATAATACATGCGTATATATGAATTACCAATTTCTTCGTGTATTTTCTTTTGACTATTCGATAAGATAAACTTCAATCTCTGATTCTTTTCTTTTTGTCGACTAATAATAAGTCACGTTGCTCCTCGTTTTTTCTTCAGCAATGATATTTGATTTGAAATCTCATCTCTTGTTCAATCAAATATGATTTGTTTACAAAATGTGTACTTTATGTTGACATATCATCTCTTTTTCACTTCATTTAGCAAACAATATCATCCGTTACTTAATCAACGTGAAATTCGATGTTTTTCCCAATTGTTGATTCGTTTGAATTTCTAATTTTAAAAAAAAGAAAATTACATTTCGGAATCTCATTGTCGTCGTCGTCGTCATCTTCTATTCTATTCTATTCTATTGATTTAACAATCGAGAAAAATCATTTGATATTCAATTTTTCAATGATCGTCTTCAATCGATCTAATTAAAATCTATTCCCTCGTTCGTATCAATGAGTCTAATCATGTAGATATATATTTTTTCAATCAATATTCAACAGCATATAAATATATATCTGTATAAGTATTTGATTGAGTAAAGACTCACTCATTCTATTCAATGATAAAGACAAGAGTATGGGTATTTTGTCTCTATCTACGTTTTGAGTAGGCCAATCGACATACTCAACTTTATCCATCTCTTTTGTATTATCTTTCTCTCTCTCTCTCTTTCGTTTTCGTTCTTTTAAAATTCAAGAATGAAAATGATTGTTGATGCTGTGCAGCGGCCAATTGTGTTAACTTCTTTCTTCTCATTATGATTTTGAATTGAATGTATGTGCCCGAAAGCATCTCTCATGCTTTATTCACCTGCGTATTCTGATCTGTTATACATATTCTTTTCAAGAGACACACAAAAAGAAAAGAGAAGAGAAAAAAGCGAACGAAAAAGCAATCAAGCGAATTCATATTCCATTTCCATTCATATGAGCTTCTTATTGTCACAACACTTGGCGCGACTCTTTTCCTATTGTTGTCTTTTTCTTTTTCATACGATGTGATGCCGATATCAGTCGCTGAGAAGAAGTAATCATAATCTACATATGTACAATGGACGTCGGCATGTCGGTTTACTTGCTTTATCATCTATTGTCATTCAATATTGATTTTCTATCTTTCATTTTTCGTTTTTTGCTTTGTGTGTCTCGTACGATAATAATGTTAAAATTACAAAAGTTATTTTCATTGTATTTTTGTTGATTTAAACTTCGGATGATGCCCAAACTTATTTGGCAAGGAAAAAAGGACTTCGAATGCAAACATCAAATTCTAATCGAACTTCGATTTTTTTTTTGTGCAAGCATATATGCCGAAGACGACGACGAAGAAGAAAAAAACAGAGAAAATGATGCGATGCATTCGAGCGAACACAGCAGGCAAACGAAGACGAGATGACGAAGACGAAAAAAAGAAGAAGCAGAAGAAGAAGAAGAAGAAAATTGAGTAAAGAAGTTTGTCAAGTGCTTCCATCACCAGCGTGTGGGAGAGTGAGCGAAACAAGCTACCTTCATCTTCGTCTTCGTCTTCTCCTATTCATTCTTATTCGTGCGCGCATACATAAGCGCATGTCAGGCAGGTATATACTTGCAAGTAAAGTCGAGAGAAAAAAAAATGAAAAAAAAAACGGAGAAGAAGCAAAGACATACAATCATCATCCTCGGTCACGACGACGCGATGGAGATTTTCGTTTTCGCATCACCAGCGAAGAAGAACAGAACACAACAAGAAAAAAAAACGGAGAGAGAGAGAGCGAACGGAGATGGTAGTGGCAGCATAAAACAGAATTGATCAGCAGCAACCTGTAAACAGAAGAAGAGGAGAAGAGAAAATGCCACCACCATCACTACCTTATATGATGACAACTTAAACGAAACACACATACATACATAAAGGGAAAAAAGAGAGAGGTAGAGAGAGAGAGCGAGCGATAGAGAGATTGTGTGAGTAGAGAAGAGAGGAGAAGAGAAAAAAGACAGAACAGAATAGTAGAAGCAGAATCAAAAGCAAAGACATTGACATCGATGCGACTCAAGACGAAAGCAGCCAAACGTCTTTCAGCACCTTCTTCTCAAACATATCATGGTAAGTAAGATGAGTAAAAAATGTGCTAATCGACAGGAACAAATCTTGTTTGATAATAAACTAAGTACACATGTTGTTAATCCTCTCATTTACTGAAGATAAAAATCACGATTGACAAACAACGACATATCCTCCATTAGCATGTGTGATACATTTCATTTTTCTTAATTTCGTTTAAAGATGTGTTAATAACACACTTGTATCTTTTGCGTCATCGACAAACGGCACCGAGTGAGGAGCGAGGATTCATCTCTTTCTTCTTCTTTTTCGATTCCAATAATTCTATCAAAGTGTTGCCGACACACACACATTGCTTTTTTTCTGATTTATTTTTCGTCTTTTTAAATTGACACATTTCAGACTTGAATTTTAATGGAACTTTTATCTATTGTATAAACATTGAAATTTTAGTTGTTGTCTTTTTCGCTCGTCGAATCGATGAACAAAAGAATATGAAATTGTCTCTAGGATAGTTTAAGAGTAATATGATTCTTTTGTCAGTCGTTTTATCTCATATACATACTTCACTCAATAGAGCCTATTATCTGTCTGGGATAATGATGATGAAAAAAAAAAGAAATAAAAATGGACAAATATTGACCTGCGTAGGTGTGTGTATGCAATGAAGGAAAAAAATTCGAGATGTGCACATCGAAAACTTATCTTTTTCTCTTTTCTTTACCGCGTTTAAATATATATTTATATATATATATATGTTTGAATATTATCTTTATATTGATTCAGTTGAGGATTACACATGATCATAAAAAAAAACCCTTCGAAATAGAGTAGTGTCATGTTTATGATATCTATCTTGATTTCGACCTCTTCTGAATGAGGTGACAAGCTCACAGCATGGATAATCATCGTCTGGAAATAGAGTATAGAAATGAGACATGATGGCCTGCAGCGATGTCCAATTCTTTTACTTTGATTGAGAAAGAATAAGAGTGAGAAAACGAAAAATGAAGGAAAAGAAAAACAGCAGCAGAAGCAATGCATCCATTTATTCATTCATTCATTCAGGTGGAATCATCATGAGAAAAAAAAGAAGAGAACGAACGAATCAACGAAAATCTATTGGCATCTTTCTTTTTTGCTTTCTTTTCGTCGTCTTCTTATTCTTCTTCGTCTCTATGATTTCATTCAGGTGAGAGAGAAACAGAGATTTATAGAACGAAGCGAGAGACAGAAAGAGAGAAGAAAAAAAAGAAAAGATAAAGATATTCACATTCGATGACAATTTCATCTCGTTTCATTTGAATAGAAAGAATAACGACAGTAAGTTATTGATTGATTTTCCCTTCTTGTCCTTTTCTCATGTCAAATCGATGCATATTTTATAGGTAGCAATCAGGGCACCAAATGTATGAGACACTCGATTGTCTGTTTATCATTCATATAAAAATCTATCCACACGTACATACATATCCTATCGATTGAGAAGAGAGAGAGATTCGTTTTTTGTTTCTTTGAGTTGTCGATACTCATTGTCAGATAATGAGTTCATTTTATCTATGTGTGAAATTTGATTATTTTCATTTTTGATTTCATCATTTAGAATCCGACGAGCAATCGCATGAACAAATGATTATTAAGTGTACAAATCTTATTGAAGAAGAAGAAGATAAAAATTCTGATGACGATAATCAAGACAGTAAGAAGACAATGAGAGAAAACTTTTCAAAACACGTGTTTTCGCGTTTGATTTATTCATTTTTTGTTTGTTTGTCACAAAAGACAACTGCATATCTCAAATCTGATTTTGTCTTTATTTTAGCAAATGAAATGATAATGAAAAATGAACAAATCAATCATCAACCAAGGTAAGAAAACGATCATATTCGCCGTTGGATAGAAATTTATTTGTGTTATTTTTTGCTCGAAGTTCATACTGTTAATTAATGAAGTGGATAAAAACAAATAATATATTTAATAAGAAGAGAAAGACAGAGAGACGAGAAGAAGAAGAAGAAGAAGAAAAAAAGAAGAATAGTACGCGTTTTTGCCCCTCTTTTCCTTTCGCTAGCGATTCATATTTAATCAGTCAAACTTCAATTTTAAGAATGTACGTCGTTCGACGACTTCCGACCGGAGCAACATACAAAAAAAAAACTGAAGAAGACAAGAAATTTTCTATATGTATGCCTATTTTAGAATGTACGAGCATTCCGACATGATTAGCAATGGAACAAGAACAAACGCGTCGAATTCAAGTGAAACAAGCGAATGTGAAAATCGTCTCTATACATGTACAGATTGTGGCAAGAGTTTTCAGACATCGTCGGGTTTAAAACAACATCGAAATATTCATTCAAGTGTTAAACCGTGGAAATGCGATGTAAGACAAGACAAAACAAAGGTCTTTAATTAAATTGAATGTCGTTTTCTAGTTTTGTACGAAATCGTATACTCAATTCTCGAATTTATGCCGTCATAAACGATCACATGCCAATGCACGAACACAAATCGATTGCAAAGATTGTGGTCAATCGTTTCAAAGTCATGTTGCTTTGAACAAACATCGGTAACGAATCGAAATAAATTCTCTCGTTGCTTTTTACTTCGGGTTTTTTCTTCTTCTATCGAATAGAAGTTCGTGCAAAGAACGACATGTCTCGACAAGTATGGTTGCACCGAATTTCGTTGCTCTTCTGCCATTTATTGATACAACATCGATACTCAATCAATCGATCAAAACTGATACGAGCGTATCACCGAATGAGCCAATGGATTTAACGAAAACATTGAAACGCTCGAGACAGCCGTCGACTGATCAACCAATTGACTATTCGATCTATCAGAAACGAAATGATTTCAATCAACAACATATTTCACATGTATTTGGCAATGATAAACAACAAGATAAACGAATGAAAAAAGACGAGAATTCACTTATTCAAGAACAAATTCATACAGATGACGACGAGGACGATGACGATGAAGAAGATATTGATGATCATCAACAATATTTATCTTTCAATAAGAAATCATTGAAAGATTATGATGATCATCGACCATTGACACCTGTCTCATCGTCATCAAGTCCTCAGACAATTTCATCATTAGACAAAAAGCCAACTCTTTCAAACAATGATTCAGCTCTCGCTCGAACTCGTGATCGATATTCTTGTACTTATTGTTCAAAAACATTTCCTCGTAGTGCCAATTTAACTCGACATCTTCGAACACATACAGATAAGTATCTATTCTCTGACAAATTCAAAAGTCTTTTCTTTTTTTTTCGTGTTCAAAACGGAGATTCTAATTGTTTTTCTTTTTCTTTTTACGAGAACAGCCGTATGTCTGCAAATTCTGCAATCGAAGTTTTTCAATTTCATCGAATCTACAACGACATATTCGAAATATCCACAAACGCGAACGACCTTTCCGTTGTACGCATTGTGAGAAATGCTTTGGTCAACAAACGAATCTCGATCGACACATGAAAAAACACTTATCTCAAACATCATCATCGACATTTTTAAGTCAATTCGAACGTAATGCAACAAGTTCAGCATTACAAAATGCTTATCTATCATCGATTCCCATCTCATCAATGAATTTAAATCAAAATTTACATGAAAATCTACCGGAAAATTCGACTGAAGACGAAGATTCAAGTGAGTTCTCGTCCGAAGACGACGAAGAAGACATGGAAAATGAAGAAGAAGAAGATCTCGAAACGAATTCATTATCAATTGAAGATACAGATGAAATTAATCAACAACAAGCAACATCATCTTCAACTTAAACAAAAAACAAAAGATCTCCTGCATTTTGCTTTTTCTTTTTCTCATTTTTTTCTTTCTCTCTCACATTCATCCTTCAATTAACATTCCATGAAAACGATTCTCGAATTCATTAGCTGTGATTTGCCATCTTCAAATATGCATTCCATATACATTGACAATCGTTAGAGTTTTGTTTTTTTTTCATTTTCCGGTGTGTGCACGACTCTTCTTCGATATATATACAGATTATATATATTCAATTCAAACAATAACACAAAAAAAAAGATTCTTCATGTATATGTACGTGTGTGTGCGTGTGTATTTCTTCGCTTTTTGTTTTTTAGTTTTACTGATTATTCTTATCCTCAGGCCACTATTGACATGTTCGAGAATGATAAATCAGAAGAATATGATCTGTATAGCTGAATAAAACAAAAACAAATGATATTAATAATAAATAATCTTTTCTTTTTCTTTGCTCTCATTTTTTCTTCTTCTTTGTGTTTTCTTTTCTTTTCTTTTTCTACTTATTATTGAATCGTTTTTTTTTTCATTTATTCTTACATCAAATATATTTACCGTTGCTCGTTTCTCCATACCTGTACGAATGGATAAAAAGAAGATAAACGAAAGTTTTTAGTTCAATTGATTAATGAGACGAATCTGAAAGGTCGACGGGTTCGAATCTTATTCGAAGAAGAAAAGAGGAAGGCAAACGATGATGTTTTATCTTTCGGGTCTGAAACATTCGATGAAAGACACTTTTCTATTGCATATCATTACTGAGTTTGTCGTGCCTTATCTCTTCGATTTTTTTTCCTACTTCAAGTTAAATCTTGATTCATGTTCGACTTATCGATTTTATTTTCGTGTTATCAAAATGCAGCAAAAGAAAAATCCAATACGAATGAGATTCACTCGTTGTTGAGACAATAAAAATGAGAGACGAGAAGAAGAAAAAAAAACGAACTCTTTGTTAATAGACAATAAATCTCAATAAACGATGATTAAGAAGACAGATAAAAACCATATGCAAAGAGAATATGATTGGTTCAATGACGAATTGACGTATTCGTGTATGTTGATAATAATCTTGTTAATTCGTCTTGATTCGATATTTGATTTTTGAATTTTGTCATTAAACTTAATAATTCTTGAATAATGACGTCTTTTTCTTGGAGAGCTTTGTTTTTTTCTTCGACTTTTATTAACATGTCCGAGCAATTGCCACAATGAGATGTCTGAATCAAAAGAAAAACAATGGTGAATCATTGAAATCGTTGTTTCTTTTAGTTATTACGCCTTTTTTATTTTGATATTGAATTAGTTTTTGTCGGAGAACTTCATATTCTTCGTGCGTTCGTTTTAATTGTTTGGTTAATTCTTCGATTTGTTGTTGTCGTTCCCTAGATGAATTTGATCATATTTCAATGGCAAATAAAACAAAATCTCTCGTACCAAGAATTGTCTTTTAATGAATCGCCGATCTGTTTTTTGAGAAAAACGATTTTATCATCACGAATTTTCAATTCTTTCGCGTGTTCTTGTCGCATTTCTTCGATTAATTTTTCGTACTAAGGATAAAAAAAAATATGGATTTAAGATTGATAAAAACAAAAAAAGACTCGTCGAACATGATTTCGCAATGCATCGAGTTCGGCTGATGTGTTTTCAGCAGATTTTTCGATCGCCTGAAGTCGATCGACTTCTGCTTGTAAACGTCGAGTTTCATTTGTTAAACGAACGTTTTCAATACGAAATTCTTCTAATTGTTTTTGATAGATTGATTCCTTTGAAAACGAAGAACAATAATGATAAACAACAAGACGAAGAAGACGAAGCACGTACACGTTTTCTAAGCTCTTCGTTTTCTTTTGTTAATTCGTTAATTCGTTTATCTTTGGTTTTGACTTGTTTTTGCAAGTCGGCAACTTCTTTTTCAAGCTCTTCAATACGTCGTTTAAGACGACGGATTTCATCTTCGAGATTGTTGATTTTCGTTTTCATGAATTCAGTATCATCTGATCGATTGACTGATTGTCTTGTCTCAAGTTTCGTTGATGTAGGCGCAGTCGGAGGTGGATGAAGTTTTTTTAAAGACGGTGTATTGACTGGTGATCGATTTGTTAAAGTAATCGAACGTCGATTGACTGTTTTTTTCTCTTCTTCAGACGATCGACGTCGTTCCATTGAACGTGTCACTCCTTTCGGAGGTGGAACGCGCATAAAACTGCCCTGAATTTCAAGATTCGTTGGCGATGACATCATAAAAATCTGAAAGAAAATTCATACGATCGATCATGAACAATTGCGCTGGTGCTACTTTGTTTCAAAAGATGATTTCAAAAAAACAGAACACAAACAACAATCAGGTGCATGAGAATTTCTCGTGCGACATCTAGAAATTGTTCTTAGAAATGACTTTTCTATGGTAACATTAATTCATAATGGCAAATGAAATCAATCAAAATACGTAACAGAATGAGAGTGAGTGAAGAAATGTCTAATTGCTTCACAAGGATTTCTTCTATCGTCAAGTATATCAAAGTACAGATTGAGATTGTTGATTGTTATGCAAAAAGGAAAAATTATCTAATTTACAACTAAAATTCCGTTTTATTTACTTGACTTAAACTTTCATCGGAAAAGACACACGTTATTTATCATTGAGCAAAAAGCACGGAAACGGAAATTCTTCAAAGTAGTATGTCAAGTCATACGAAAATGTAGAGCACAATTCGCAGTATTTTATTAAATTTTAATCGACGTTGTGTGACACTGTCATTCGTTGTGACATTTAGTGCAAATTTTTGCTTGTTAATATGTCTTGATTAATTTAATTTCGAAAGAAAATGTCGACCATTTTGCTTTCAAATGATAGACAGACAGATAGACAACGACAAAGATGGTTTTTGTTTGCGGCTAATTCGATCAAGTAACGGCAAAAAAAGGAATGTGTTAACTCAAAATCCACTCGAATGACAATCGATGGAATAAAATATTGGATTTCGAAAAATCGGAGAGAACAACGTGTTTCTTTCGTTTTTTTTGTCTCGATTAGCTTAAGGTTATTTATATGATAGCTCGCAGCAAGTGAGGATTGAAACGAATGTCACATGTTGTTATGTGATAATTGCCATGAGAACTATTACTTCTTCTTTTTTTGACATTTACTAAATAGAGAATAATCTTTTTTCGTTTCTTTTTTTCATTATCCAATCACACACACACATGCATTAGAGAGAGAGAGAGAGAGAAAAGAAAAAGAGAAAATCTAGAACTATCGTTTTTTACATTTAATTTTTCGTCGACGTTCTCGTAAAATCTCAGTTACTTCGTCAACTGTTGGCTTCGGATGTCCTTCAAAAGTCGGCAGTGAAGAAGTCTGTCGAAGAACGTTAGTTTGATCGACTGTCGAATGAACAGACGACGATTTTTCATTTGTGGTAGTTCGTCGACGAGTAGGAGTCGGAGGTACAAGCAGTCTGGGAGCATTTTGTAATGGATCATTGGTTGTTGTCGTCGTCGTTGATGATGATGATGACGAGGATGACGATGATGATCCTGCTATTCTTGTTTCTGTTAGACTCGGAAGAAGCATTTTACTATTATTGCTATTAGTAATCGTTGTCGTAGCAGGTGGTGGAGCAACTGTAATTCCTCCACTGTTAAATGTTGCAGCCATTTTTGGATCGGACATAACGGGGAGAAAGAGTAATTTGCCTAGACTTAAAAGACCTTGATCAGGACCTAATGTTGACATCATTTTAGCTAGACCATCAAGAACAACTGGCTGAGACGCTTTTCGTTCGTATGAATAGAATAATTCTTCAATCACATGTGTAACAACAAAGTCCGATGTATTCGTTTCTAATAAACGTAATACAAATATGCCATCACATTTCAAATAATTTCTCGCGAAATCTACATGCGAATCATCGCGATACAATAAAGAATCGTCGGATACGGTTGTCGTTGTTGTTGTTGCTATTTGTTGTTCTTGTGTTGTATTATCGGTATTGGTTGTTGATTTTCTCAAATGTCGAATTAAAATTAATTTTAAACGTGTTGTTACATATTTAATTCGAATCGGCCGAATAAATGAGTATGACCATGTAACTAAAGACACCAGATTTAAAATAACAATCATTGTATACCAAAAGAAGAAAAAAGTAAATAATTGTTCGAATAAAAGATTATTTGGCAAAACACATTCAACGGTATATCGATGAGAATTATACAAATGATTGGGTTCACGTACTCTGAATAAAAAGTTTGTGTTTTTTTTTGGCTGTTAGATAAAAACAAAAAGTAACATACTCAAAATCGCATAATGTAACTTTAGGGAAATATTTCGAAAGTCCTCCATGTTGTTTATATGAATATTGAGATGGTTGATTTTGTATCAGTAAAATCAATTTCTGTATTAGTTCGAGACCGTAACGATAATATTTTATCCCGAGCATTTCGTTGAATAAAGCTAATTGACCGATGGAATTGACGACATAAAGAACTTTTGTTAAGAGATAAGCCATCATGAAATAATTGCCTTGAAATTTACCATACATACAACAGAATATGGCTTGAATACGTTTGAGTAGACTTATATTCCGATTTTCTCGTCCTCGTCGAGGATCATCAATGAATTCGTCAATCGATGCAATGATGTAGGTCATTATTTTTCGTCGTTTATCCATTCGATCAATTGATTTATAGCTTTTGCCGGCTTCGATGATATCTTTCAAGTCCAAACCACTACGAGTCATTAATGATTGCCAAACGAGATTCGGAATGTAGAAAAGAAGACTAAGAAACAAAGAAATGCGTCAAGAAATTTTACATACACGAACTTTTCTTTTTCGTTACCTGAGAAAACAAAGAATAAACGGGATCCATTGATAGTAAAGTAATTGTAAACTTTGCCGTTCGGTACGTGTACCTGGGATTTTTTGTGTTTGATTAACATAGTACGTATTTGTGATATAACATATATGATTTGTATAATCCTCGTAACCAGACGTAAACATTGCCGGTACCCAACCTAATTGAAAACAACGATGAACAGAAAATTTAATTCGAAACAGACGACAAACTTACATTGAATTTGTTTGGAACTGAACTGTCGATTTGTAACAATAGCAGAGAAGACATTTAGTAAAATAACTGTATAGCGATAATTAAGTCGATCAACGAAATCATCTGGATCAGCTTGAGGCGCTTGACTTTGACCGGCAAGACTCGGAATGCCTTTCAATAAAAGAAACGCCATACGTCATTCGATTGAACGTCATGATTTTCCTAGCACGTTAAAACGTGTTCTCGCTTTTGCTGATCATAAACCACTCTCGCCAATTCGACTTGTTGAGAGATCTGTAAATGACAAATCATTGTATGAAACTTCGATTAGTTACTCTTGCAGAGAGAGAGAGAGAGATGAGAAATAGAGAAAGAACGTTTAGACACACAGAGATAGATAGATAGATAGATAGATATGTATATCCGTACATGCATATATGTTAAGATGATAATCATCGCAAGGCTAATGCTGTTACTCGCATCATCAAGATCTGCTATTACTATGCTGTTCGACGAGCTTCTTTTTTCATTTAACACAAACAAATGCATAGATGCGCCTTTACAATTGTCAACAATTTATTGATGACAATCACAATAGACGAAGACGAGGAGAAAAAGAAGCAAAATCTGATTTTATGCGTGCGTGTGCGTGTGTATTCATTGAATGTAAAGATAAAAAGGAAAAAAGAAAACGCTAAATCTAAAGATTCTAAGCATCAGTACTTATGCCTTGACTTCAAAGAGAAACAGAGACAAACATAGTGACAGAGAAAAAAATGAAGAAAGAAAAAGAAGAAGAAGAAGAATGAGAAAGAAGAAAATGATGATGATAGTAGTATCACCTTCATTCTAAATAGATGTAACTCGATGCAATAAGCTTCTGGTCTTTCATCACATACAAATCTATATATCTATACGCATACATATACAAATAGATAGTCAAAAAAATTTCTTTAATATCAGATCATTAGTAACTCTGTGTGTGTGTGTGCGCGCGTCTTGATATGGTGCAACGTGTCGATTACAAAAATTTTTACTCACACAAACATACGTCGATTGACATGCATATATATATACATATATAAGCACGTTTACTCCCAGTACAAACTGATATAATGATGACATTTCTCTCGGGTATACGCGAATATGTGAGCATTTTGTTCAGTAACCTATTCGGACCTACAGCTGTTAAACTAAGTCACATGTTGCTCTAATTAAATCGATATAGATGTATATACGTATGTTCTTGAAACGAGAGAAAGGGATATTAGTAAAAAAAATAATGATTGTCATCATCATAACTATTATATTAAAAGAACGCACAGAAAGAAACAATCAAAGTAAAAATAACATCTCAACAATATAATAACATACATTGAATAAGAACTGTTAGATGTTTAGCTTTTAATAGATAATTAATCTCTATCATTTGTCCATTGATACATGCATATGCTATGCTCATTGATACTATTCTTTTTTTATGTATGTATGTATGTACATATAAATGTATATACATATTTATTTGCCTCATTTCGCCTTTTCTCTATCTACAAGTCACTCTGATTGATACTATTATTATTATTATTGTTGTTATTCTCGTTCTATAGTTTAGTATATCTGCCTGCTTAGACATATTGTATTCTCATTGGACTGGGAAAATACACGAGTACAGTAGTATAGCAGTCTTCGAGATAGTTTGGTCTGTCATTATATCATTTATGAATACATATATATATATACAGTCGTTTAGGAATACTTTCTTATTTTCTTACAGAAACCATATTGTAAATGGATCTACTCATACATATATCCATATAACATATAAAGATTGTTTGATTTGTTTGATAGTATCTGAAAGAATGACAAAATGTATAAGGAAAATAAAAAATGAGAATGTCTTATAGTATTTGTTAGTCTAAAGATAAAAATAAGTTGCTACTTAGTCGATCTATTCCGATTATTATCAATAACAATAACAAACTTAATAGTATGGAAAAAAACAGAAAGTAAAAAAGAAAGAATTCAAAAATCTCATCAAAAAAAGGCAATGAGCAGGTGGTTCATGAATTTCTTACATCAGTTTTTTTTTCAATTTACTATTTTTCTTCTTTTTCTTTTCTCCTTCTTCGTCTTCTTCTTTTACTTCTTCTCGTATTTCTTCTCTGCAATCTTTTCTATCTAAGTGTCGATTAGAATTATGTCCGTATGTGTTGAAAGTTGCTCGCATGACTTCCTGTCTCTTATTCATTCTTCCATCAGTCTTTCTATATGTGTTCGGCATGCACTGATCGAATCCGGCGCAACGCCTTTCTTCATCTTTTCTTTTTCGAGGAAATTCAATAGAGACATAATTATGTTCTCTTCTATTTTTATAGGCTGATGCGCAAATATTTCTATCTGCTTGATCAAGATTTACAAAGTGAATTTACCGCAAAATCAATTCATGGCAAACCGATTATTTTTTATTTCGAAAACTCTATTATTCAAGTACCTGGAAAGGAAACGTTACGCATTGCGATTCATTAAGATGTTTTCTGCGTCACTGTATGCGTTTGTCATATGAGAAAAATAGACAAAGAGAGACAGAGAGAGAGAGAGAAGAAAAACAAGCAGGAAAAACCACTAAAGAATTATATCTCTAGAGAGATTAGTAAAATGTGAACTTTTTAGTTGATAATCTAAAGATCGATGAAGATGGAGAAAAACGCCTTTGGGGTCTTATGTTTATGTTGAAGCAAGTAGAACATACGAAAGTATATCTAAATGAAGAAGAATTTTATTGGAATTTTCTAACGAGTTATATCTGCAAAATTGATCAAACAACAACAACAACAAAAAAAGCAAACGGGAAATAGAAAAGAATGAATATTTCAGATAAAAATAATTCGCTTATTTCGTCTCATTTCACAAAAATGTTTTCATAGAAATAATGTCATGAAACTGCCAGAAAAAAAAACTCAACCGTTCAAACGTAATAGGCTAATGTTCTTCTCTTATATAATGTATTCGATGATGTAGAAAAAGAAATCAAGACAAAAAAAAGTCGTGTCAAATGATAAATTGCCCATAAAATCTGCAATGAATGCGTACTCAATCGATGAATTTAGAAATGCAAACAAAAACTCGTATAAGAATATATAAGCTTCATTTTTCAGTAAGATAACGATTAGCCAGAAGAAAAGCTTCTAAATTTATACATTTCGCTTCTGATAGACTAGCAAAAAAAAAGCTAGCGACTAATTAAATATAAATTATGAAAAGTTCAACAACTTTTCGGAAGTAAACCGAGAAAGATAAACTTACCATTCTTTTTTTTTCCGAGAATATTTCTTCGTTATAGAATACGACTGAAATCTAGGGAAACACACACAAAAAAGATCGAGCAACACAGAGAGACTGATGAAAAAGAAAGCAATTCTTAACGAGCAGGTATGAGTTATCCATCATCGGATGGAAAGACTGTTAATAGAAGATTGACGATCACAATCTGGTCTGCAGATTGACTCGAAGTTTTCTATATTTATCATCATTAGACTTTGCTGACTGATTTGTGACATTTGTTAATGTATCTACGTATGTTACGTTCGTTTATTGAATTCAAATCGTGATAAATTAATATCACAAAATAACGACAAATTTTATCAATAAAAATTCAAGATTTATGTGTGTGTGTTGTTTTTTTATTTTGATAAATAGTGAGCAATGTTCGTGAGTGAAGAAAATTTGATGATTGATTTTCATGAGAAGTTTTTATGTTTGGAATTGGTCGTGTCAAATCTTTGAATGTTGATAATCGATGTTTTTTTATTCGATGATGAGATTGATGAGTCGAGATATGTTTCGATGCGCTGATGAGAGACGATTGAGATGATGATAATGAACTTTTGCATCGTTTCAATGAGGATTTCTTAGGAAGAAAAGTAGTTTTTCGAGAATTTTCATAGGATATGAATGGTTTAATAATAATCGTTGTAGCTGAAGGCAATAGATTGTTTTCTTCTTGAATAGAACTGGTAGTCAAGTTCATTGATGGCATTATATGAGTGATTAAATCTATATAGAAAAGAAAGACGAAATTAAAAATGAGTTATTAAATCGCTTGAAACGAACAAGTTTCATTATTCTTATTTAATAATCGATCGATGAAATGATGTTGACAAGTAGTTCGAGACGATTGAAATAAATTCGAATATTTATTGTTCGATTGTTTTCTTTCAATAGCTGGCAAACAGCAAGTACAATGTTCTTTTTCATTATTACTTGAATTTATCATATGATTATTATTATTTATTGAATGAAGATTTTTATGACAAAGATCATGAGAAAAACAGTGAGATTTATTATTGGAAATTAATAATTGATATTCATGATTGATCGGAAGGATGGTTTTACCATCGAGTAGAAAACAAGACGGATTTGCTTGACTCATAATTTAAATTAATATAAACAATTAACAAATTATTCCACAGCAAAGGATTTCAAAAAAAAAGTTTTGTTTTTTATTTATTAAAAGCGCCAGACTAGAAATAAAAATGTTCTCCTCATATAAACTGTAGACATTAATAAAGAAAATGTTTTTTTTTGTCTTCAAAATACGATCAAACCAGACTAAACATATTATCTGACACATCACATCATTCTGATGAAAATAACAAGAGACTCTACTCAATGTAATAACGATATAAATAGGAAAATAAAATATGCAGTCTTTCTATTTTTAATCTAAAAGATTGTTTTTTGTCCATCATTTCAAATGAATGTACTTTGATTTTGATTGTTTTTGTACGAACGAATATGCAAAAAAATATCATTTTTTTTCTTCTTTTCAATATCTCCCAGAAGAAAAGAACCATCTTGTTCGACGTGCTTTGAGTATAACTGCACTTTGTAAATAGTGTTTGCATTTTGATAAGAATACTTGCAAAAAACACAATAACAATAAAAATACAACGAGAGATTAAATTTCAGATTTATTATAATAACAACAAAATAAAATACAGAGAAATATATGACAAAACAAATTTCATAGAATATTTTTACTTTGTTGATGTTTCGAAAGAAGAGAAGAAAAGAAAAGATACATTGCTTAAACGTCTATTGTCTTCTTTTTATCCGACTAAAGATTCCATCTTTAGCACGCATTGTTATCCGAACATCGATGATTACTTTTTGATCAAGAGGTTCAAGTTCGAAATGACATTGTTGAATGAACATTGCGAGAATGACTTTCGCTTCTAATAGAGCAAAATTTTGGCCAATACAATTATGTTTCCCCGATGCAAACGGTAGAAAACAATATGGATGAGATAATTTCGGTTTGAGTCCTGTAACTGGATCACGTAGCCATCGAGTATAATCGAATTCTGACGGACGTGACCAATATTTTTCATGACGATGAATTAGATAGGTATTAACGAGAATAGTTGTATCAATAGGAATTCGATATTCATGATCGTTTGTTTTAAGAAGATGTTCACGTGTACATTGACGAACGAAATATGGTATTGGTGGATACAAACGTAATGTTTCATAGATAACAGATTCACAAATATGTAATTCTTGTAATGTTTCGTAAGTTGGAATTTCTCGATTGGGTAAAATTCGATCGACTTCTTCTTGACAAGCTTGTAATACTGATGGATTTGTCATAAGAATGTACATTATCCACGACATAAGTTCACTTGTCGATTGATGGCCAGCTAAAACGAAAGCCATCGCTTGTCCTTTTATTTCTTCATCAGTAAAATATTCTCCTTGATCGTCAACAGCATGTAAAAGTATATCAAGAATATCTTCTCGATCGCATTTTGGTTTGGTCACGCCTTTCTTTCTATCGAGAATGATTTCATCGATAAATATCGAAGCTCGTTCTCGCGCTCGATCAATAATATTTTTACCCCAAAAGGGCAATTTCGATAGGAAAGGTATTTGATCAATTAACGATAATGTTCGAAAGACGACGGCATCAAGAGCAGCAATGAATGTTTCACAAACAATCTTACTAGCATTAGCTATCATTTCATAACTTTCACCGAATGCACTTGACGCAATGACAGTCAATGTTAATTGACTCATTTCTTTTTGAATATTAATCGAGACTTCGGATTGTTTGAGTAGAACGTCAATAGTTCGATTGGTTTGTTTAACCATAATTGAAACCATTGAACGTAGATTTTCGAAACTAAAATACGGATTAAGCATTTTTCGTGCTCGATCATGTTCGTCGCCGTAACTAACAAGAAGATTGTGCAAGCCAAGTAAAGGTTTCAATCGAAGTCGTAAATCTTCAGGTTTTTTATAATTATGTGCGTTGGCTTTGTTAAGTACGGTACCGATTAAATCAGCGTCTTGTGTAACTAAACGTGGATACGGACCCAAGAGAAAAACATAGTTTAATCCATGTCGACTCGATAGTTCATCGTGAAACTTCATAATTTCGTTCTGTTTTCGACATTGATAAAAACGAGGTAATTGACCGAGAAAAGGTACGAACGGTTCACCCGGTATACCTTGTGACCGAAGTGCGTTGTAAATTAATTTAGCCGGTCGAATTAGTTTCCAGTAGATAGTCAAAATAAAAACAAAAATTAATGCAAAACAAGTATTTAACAATTGAAGAAACATCGGAGTACTTGTTAGGATGAAGAAAGTATTTCACTCTATTCGTCTACATCTATTTAAAAATATACTCTTTTTTGTTCTCCTTTTTTTCTTCAGAAGAAGAAAAAGAAAAAAAATTGTCTTGTTTACCCATCGTGTATATTTATGACGTGCGTCCTTGATCTTGATTGCTCTGAAGAAAAGAAAAATACGGACAGAATTTGGGGAAAATTTCTTGTTCTCTATTTTGATAGCAAAACAAAATCGATCCGATTTACAACTTTAAACTGATCTTTTCAATTTCAAGTCAAGATTTAGTATTTACAACTAATAAATATCATAAAAAAATAACATTCTCGTGTTGTTTTTTCTCGTTCTTCTTTCTTTTCTCTCATTTGAAATCCGTCATTTTGTAACTTTCATCATGTTACAAACGTGATTATCTTACAGAAATATTTTATTTCTAAAGATTCCTTTTATGTAATATTCTTAAGAAGGTCTCGACAACTTTTGCTTGTTTTTTTTTCTTCTTCTTCCAGGGGCATTTGATGAAAAACATCGGTTAATTGATGGGCAAATTAATTTTTAATTTATTTTCAATGGCAGTTCTCTGTTTTTCTCTTACATCGATGTTCTCAAGTGGAATCTGATTATAATCAAGATTTTATTTTTAACAAAAAACAAGAACTACCTAGACCAGGCATGTACTGAAAATAGTTATAAAAGGACTCGGTGTCCTTTCTGTTTTATTTATTTAGCAAGATCTTATAAATGAGAGAATAATTATCGAAAATGTATCGTCGACATAATTTCAATTAGAAAAGCATATGTGTAATTCGATCATAATCAATCGAAAAACAAAGTTTATGACTTTTTGCTTGATGTAATTCTGTGACGTATTCTGCAATGAGTGTCATTAGCTAAGTTTGATTTTTGTTTATCTGACTTTTAATCAATCTTCGAACGTGTACATTTCTGTTTCTCATAAGAACGCAAAGTGCACGATAAAAACGGGTGCATTATACGGTCGTGGCTACCTGTGTATACTGAATTTTAATCTAAAATAATTTGTTTTCATACGAAAAAAAGAAAATATTCATCTCGTATGACTGATTAATTGTCAGTCAATAGAAAAACACGTCTTAATATTTACTAAGAAATAGAAGATAATGCAAAGAAGGATATTTATTTGTAAAACTAAGTTTTTTTTTTTGTCAAATAAGAGCTTATTTTTTTTGCGTTGAAAACAATTTAAAATACAAAGAAGCAAAAAAAGAGAAAGAAAAACAACACTCAGATTAATTAAATGTGAATATATATATATATATTTAAAAATAAAATTCATAGAGATGAAACATCAATAAGTCTATCACAAACAATAAGGGAATGTAAAAATTCAATTACGTCAATTCGGTATTATTCAATTTTTGTTCGATATTTAATAGAGTTACCGTTTGTTGTTGGTCAACATTCGACATTGGTTGTTGTATCTGATTGGAATTCGTTCGTTGTCGTTGAATATAATAACTGACATTTTCTATCATTGTATTATGTCTTCGTATTGCACGTTTGCGTACCAGTTTTGCTAATTGAAAACTTGTCTCACGAAAATTTTCTCCGAATAAATAGTAAAAAAATAGATTCGCTGATGCATTGATTGTTTGCAAGAAATTAACAACTGAATTGAATAGATATCTTGTTCGACAATTGTACGTCGACTGTTGAGTTATATTGACATATTTCTGTTCTTTTGTATCGTAAGATGTCAGAGAAAATTTCGTTTCAAATATATGATTAATTAACATTGGAAATCGACAGATAAAAAATAATAAGACAACGCCGATTAACATTAGTGTTATATCACGTTCATGTTGTTCATTATTTTGTGTTGTTAATTGTGAGACTAATTTGAAATTTCGACGACGATTTACATAGAATTTATGTAAGAGTTTGATTGTGAAAAAATTTATGACAATTAAGAGAACGAATGGAACTGCATAAACAACAGGAATGTACAACCAAATGTGAATAATTTTACGATAGATTTCATTTTCACCAATTGGTGTTACTGAAAAAACAGAGAGAGAGAGAAAATAGAACGATTTATTTTTCGTTTAAAATAAATGAATACGTTTTAGTTGAACTCGATTGTCGCTATTTAATTCGGCTTGATATTTAAACCAATGTGGGAGAATAAATAAAGTTGAGAAAATGGTTATTAAACCAATCGTACGAAGAGCATTTCGAATTGTGCAGATTAAATCAGCTTGAAGACCACATGATAAATAAAGAAACCGATCGAATGACACGGCAACTGTATAATAAATCGAACATAATTGCAAAGTATTCATCAATGGAATAATATATGGATAAAGTCTAACGACAGAAGAGAAAAAGAAATCTTTATTTATTGTTGTTTTTTCTCAAATCCAAATTACCGTTGAATGAAATCATCGTATTCATGATGATCATTTTCATGTGAATTCGCCAAAAATTTCGGTACAATAAGTGTAAATCGAAGTGAATTAGCAAACAAATAAAATAGCAACCAAATGAGATTAACAATTGAAAGTGCGAGTAAATAGATATTTGTCGACATATATCTCATACGTTGATTGCCTAAGATTAAGATTGAAAGGCCATTACTGAATATGCCGAAGAGAACAATTAGAATTGATATCCAACCACCGAGGACATATTGCACGAGAAGTACGTGTTTCTCGTCGGTGGGACTACAAGCATGAAGATTTGGTTCACTTGAATTCGCCATTATTATATTTGTCTTGAATTTGTTAGTTTTTCTAGGGAAAAATTTTTTCTTTATAGTAGAATGATTATTTGAGAAAATGTTATTACGGTTTTCTACTTTTTCCTTCCGATATCAAATGAGAAAAAGAAGAGAAAATAGCATAAAAATCTGATTATAACCTTTTGTAGTTTGGTGTTTTTTTTTTAGAAAAAAAAAAGAAAAGTTTTCTTTTTATATCAATAACCAGTCTAGAATAAGAGAAAAAAAGCAAACGAGCAGAAAGAAAAGATGATCTTACTGCTTTCTTTGTCTATTTCTCCTTCTCTGTTTTTCAGCTTTTCTTTTCTCTTTTTCTTATTTTTTTCTTGAGTCAACAACTGAACTACACTGTGATCGAACCGATTAGATGTCTTCTACTACTCTGCATAAAAAATGCCTACTGAGAATATCATAAATAAAGAAAAGACCGCTAACAATTCAGTAAATAATAGATCGATTGAGAACTTTCATTTTAACTAATTGATCTAATCATCAAAGGTGAAAAATTATGCCGTTCAATTAAATTTCACTGAAACTACGGTTTCTTTTTTTTCCTTAAGTCTTCTTCTATAAATAAATATCATCTATGATTGGTAATTCTAATAAAACAGCGGGCAAACATCTGATTATAGGGAAGAAAATTTGGCTAATCCTTCATATTTTCATAGCTCTTCAATCAACTATGAGCAATGCTTTCACGTTCGATAATGGCAAATTCTCATCCCCTATCGATATATACACACATATAGTCTAGCGTTTTTTATCGTTAAGATATGCTATTTGGTTTTTAGTTGTGTGCATGCAATGACATTTGTTAGGATGATCAACTATCTACATATTTATCGTCGCTAAACTATATCTATAAAGAGCTTACCTCTTCTGTCATGTTTTAGATGCCATGATAAAATACAGAAGACGAAGGAAAAAAGAAAGGGGAACGATATAAAACGGAAGCAGATTGACGATGATATGATAGTTGCAGAATAGGAGAAAGAACAAAACTTAGCAGAGAGAGAGAGAAGACGTTTGTTTTCTCGCAATATATTGCTAATAAAATGCAGAAAAAATGCTAGAGAAAAGGAAATAATGATCATTATTTTTTTTTCTGTCTCAGAATGATTTATTCGGGAGAAGACAGACAGAAAAAAGAAAGGACTGAATAGATAAGATGAAGAGGAAACTACTATTTCAGACAGTTTACCAGGCTAAGTTTTTATTTAATCATTCCATATGCAAGCACATGCATATGTAATGAATATGATCAGACAAAAAAAGAGATGTGTACGAATTAGCAAAACAAAAATAGAAAAACAAAACAGATCCTAATGAATATGTATGTTGATAGAAATTTAAAGATAGTTTTCTACTATTTAAATAAAGAAATATATCATTTTTCTTCGTACTATTGAGAGCAATTTATTAGCTGACGAGTACTTGACAAATGCCACGAGAACTATGTTGATTCTCGAAATCAGTGCAAATAGAAATATTTTTTTAAAGTTTTTATTATTTTTTTGAGCGAAAACAAAAAAAAATAAGAGTACTTAACAACAAATATTTGCCTTTCGTTTGACATACTATTGAAATCAAAAAAAAAAGAAAAAAAATATCAATGTCTTTTCAAAATATTTGTTAATCAGCAATCACAGCAGCTTGTCTTCGCTTTTTTTCTCTCTCATGGATGAAGAAGAATCAGCAACAAATTCTCATCGTTCGTATACTCGTCGAGATACTCGACGACAAACAACACAACGTTCGTCGCCGTATAATTCGAATTCATCGAATTTGAGACGACGACGACGACATAATACTAATTCAAATGAATTGAATTCATCATTACAAAATGATCAAGATAATAATGAGATGTTTTTCGATGAAACATTCGATGATGAAGATAATCAAGATGATTTTCAAGTCCTAGTCGATCTTTCTCATTCATCACCAATTGATCTAACAATAGCAGATGGTATTTGTCTATTGATCACTTGTCTTTTATGTCTCCTCTTTTGTTCTCATAGAAAATCATCGTCAACAGCAACAACAAGAAGATTCTTCACATTCATTGTCAACAATTGATTTCGATCCTGATGACGATGATCAATATTATTACAGATCAAGTTCAAGACCAATTTATGATTATTCAACATTGAATGAACCAATCGATGTCGTACAACATCATACGGAAATTAATAATAATTTCAATGATGATGAAGATTTAAGTATTGAAATTATCTTAGAAAGTTCACAAAATAATACATTAGAAACAATCGCACGACGACGACTTTCGATTCTATCATCGAATCATCATCATGGCTTGCGTTTATCAGAAATTTTAAATATTCCACAAAAACTCTACAGTTCAATAAAATCGCAAATCAACGATAAATATCCATTGAATACTCAATGTTATATTTGTCTCGAAGATTTTCAATTAGTTGACACAATTAAAATTCTTCTTTGTCAACATATTTTTCATACGTAAATGAAGTTAAATCTTTGTTCTTCGTTTTTTTTCTCGTTGTTATTTGATCTCTGTAGTGCGTGTCTTAACGAATGGTTACGTACGCATTCGTATTGTGCTTATTGTCGAACACATGTTGTTGTCGAGGATATGTCACGGACGAATATAACCGCAGCAACAGGACGTCATCAAAGAACACGACCAAGACGAAGTCTTCTTCGATCGGCGACTAACCCGGCAACAGTCGAACAACAACAACAACAACAACAGCAGCAGCCTTGAGAGACAAATGTCTTCCGTTTTGATTTTTGCGCTAGTTTTTTTCTCACAGAAATCAATTAGATATGTTTTTTTCTAGTTTTTCTACATTCATGTTTATTTTAAATCGAACAAGCACAGAAAACAGAAACAAACAGAGGAAAAATATCACTCAAATCAATCATACTAACGGAATTTATTCGGAATTCTTACACGGCCATTCAGCTAAATGTACAGACTTATTCGAATTATATAATCCTAGTCGACGAATAACTTCAATGGTGGCATCAGGAACAATATATTTGATACTACAGCCTTTCTCTAATTTATTTCGAATATTTGTTGCTGATATGTCATTAACAACCCAATCTTGAATGACTTCAATGTGTTGTTTCCATAGGTCAGGCATTCCTTCTTTAATATCGGGTATAGTTGCGCCGCCTTGTCCTGATTCAGGCGCACTTAAACGTGTTATACACGCGACACCATAGTTCGTCATGATATCATCGATGTCTTGTCGCAACCAAACATCAGGCTTTAACATTGAACGAGCAACATCAGCTCCTATTAGAGATTTTAATTGATGAAAATGTTCTCTAATCGATTTTGACAAACCTGATAGTAATCGAAGACTAACATCATTACCAAATTTCTTCTTGACTAGGTCATGATGATAATCAAGTACGAGTTTTGTTCGTGTCCATGTCGGTTGTTCAGCTTCCCAAGTATCAATACGAAGCCATTTATCATTCTTTATGGCAGCTTGAAGCATTTCGATTCGATATTCGACTTTAGCTAATCCTTTTTTACCATAATTATCACTAACTGGTGATATAATTCCTTCGACAACTTGAATCGAACGCGCATGATAGTAATCACGTGCTAATTCAAGCATACGTAAATGTGCAATAGTGACTGGATTGAATGAACCGGTTAGAAGTATAACAATACGTTGTTTTGGCGGTGAAACTAAACATTATTAATAGAAATAAACGTTACGATTTCTTTCCGTTCTCTTCCTGTGTTAAAGAAGAAGAAGAAATTTGATCACATGAACGTAGTATTTGTGCATGACCTTTGTGCGAAAATATTAGGTGCGCTGATCAACTAGACAGTTGACCTCTGCCATTCAGTCGGTAAAACAACAAATTCTCAATCATGAACATGTTTCGAACGATTTTTTTCGGGCTAATTTTCGTTTTATATTTCCACGATGGGAAAATAAATGCAGGTAAGAAAAAAGAACCACTCATGGAACTTACATTTGTCTGTAAGGATTTGATATTGCTGTTCATCGAAAGGTTCAGGGCCATTTTGTCGAGCTTCAACTGCTTTTTCTGCTTCGTTCAAGGTTGTCTCTGACTTTGTTGACGCCATCTAAAAAATATTATTTAGTGTAAAGATTTCTTTTTTTTTTCTACGGCGGGTTTTTATGCGATGAAAAACACAAAAGGTAGAAGCAGAACGGGAAAAAAAACAGACGTCATATTTTTCACCATAGACGAAAAAATAATGTTTGACTCAGGAAATTTCATCTTTTAGAGAAATATCTATACAATGAAGCATCAGGTCGTATACGACCGTTATCAACCGATCAAAAACTATTTCGTATCGAAACTGCTGGTAAATTAACACGAACACATGACAGATCATCGACTTTTATACAATCTCGTCGTTTTCATATCGATCTCGGTCAACGGACGTCTCATTTACTACCGGCGCGTGTTAACAGCGGCATAAGTTTAAATCTAATCGATTCGAATCCAGAAGGTTGCCGTTTAAGAAATAACTACTGTTCACGTGATCAACAATGTTGTTCAGGCAAATGTCGATGTGTTCGATGGTCTGTCATGGGAAAAATGTCCTGTTTGAAAAAGTGTTTCTAAAATTGAAACATCCTTTGTTTATAGACGAATAAAAATAAATATTGAATACGCGCTAAAGACATTGTTCTCCGGTCTTTTTATTTATGCAATAGATTAACAAAGCACAAGATTAGCAGAAATAAAATGTTAATACAAAAGAAAAAGAATACAGAGTCGATCGGTTGGTTAATTTCGCATGCCTGAGGCAGGTAGTTTGGGTAGACCGAATTCATCAACCATGACACCATCCTTTTTAAATAAAAAAACGGATTTTCATAGAAGAGAAAAAAAATGATTTCGAAAGAAAAACAAACTTTTGTTGTTGTGCCAGTTTGACCAGCATCGAGCGAATGAACTGGAACACTTGGTGCATGTAAATCATTGAACATCGCATTTGATTCCATGCCGAATTCTTCTTCAGCAAGACCTGCTAATTCTAAAATAAATCGAAGATTTTGCAAATAAAAGTCTCTTGAGGATTTTTGCTCGTACCGGCTTCGAGATCGCCATCGTTTAAGTAGGCATCTTGACCCACTGGTCGACTGAATACATCATTCATCTCTTCTTGTTCAAACATTTGATCATCGAGTTCATCCATAAGATTCTAAATTCCAGGTCAATTTTTACCTTGTTTCGAAATAAGATAAACTTACTTCGACTTTATTAATATTTAGTTGTTTAGTGCCTTTGGCTAATTCTTTTTTCGCATCTTTCAATCCGTTAAACTAAAGCATAAACATCTCGATTCTCTCTCTATATATGTATTAAAAATATTTCACATACGATTTCTTTTTGTGTCTGAATATTACTAACTGCAAATGCAGTTGCACTGATATTGCCTGCTTGGCCTTCTAATGTCATACGTTGTTTCTCATACCTAGCAACAACAAAATAAACCCATTGTTAATTTTCGTCGAAACAATCGTAAATGTTTCATTTACATTCTTTTTTTACCCAAAAGAGCCATAGCTCGTGATTTTTGCGCATTCTAAAATAGATTCCTACTCAAAATTCGAGAATTCTGGCGAAATCTACTTTTCGAGCCGGAGGTAATTTGCTGTAAGCTTGTAATTCTTGATCAATGCTTGCAATTTGTTTGTTCAATGTCTCAACACGTGAATCAAGAGTTGATGCAGTATCATTCAATGTTGGTTTGGGCACAGTGCTGCCTTTTGATGAGCCAAATAATCGATTCATTTTATTTGTTTTTATATATTCGAATAAATAAATAAATCGCTATCAACGAAACAAAGTCTAGAAAAGAATAAAGGTTTACTTTCTCTTATTTATAAAGTCAAAATGATTCATCGTGTGCGTATGAGAGAGATTTATCAGAAAAACAAACTAGTGTTTGTGTATTGAGTGACGTTACTATTAGTAAAACTATAGAACAGAAAATTTTGATTTGAAAATAAAAAATGTATGATTATCATAATGACTCATGACGAATATTTTCTTTTTCCTTTTAATCAATAAGATTACAGTGAAATAGATGGCGCGCAGGTACTATAAATTCGTAGATTTTCATGAGCAATATAGATTATATTTTCGAATGATTTCGATGATTTCATCAGGAACGATATATTTAACACTACAACCATTTGCTAATCTACTTCGAATTTTTGTCGAAGAGATATTATGAATAAGCCAATCTGGAATAATATCAATATGATCTTTCCATAGATCAGGCATTCCTTCAATAGCATCGATATCTCTCGAATTATCTTCTTCGTTTGCTAACGGATTCATACGTGTTGTACAAGCGATACCATATTTCATCACTATATCATCGATGTCTTCTGGTGACCAAATTTCAGGAATTGACATTGAACGAACAACATCTGCTCCTATTAGACAAATTCATCGCGTTTGTTTTTGATTGATGAAATCGATTTTTAACAAACCTGATAGTAATCGAAGACCAACATCATCACCATATTTTTGTTTGATTAGTTCATGATGATGATCAAGTACAAGTTTTGTTTTTGTCCATGTTGGTTGTTCAGCTTCCCAAGTATCAACACGAAGCCAAGGTTCGTCACGTGTTGCTGCTTGAAGCATTTCAATACGATATTTCGCATTAATCAAACCCGGTTTACCATAAGAATCACTAACTGGAGATAAAATTCCTTCAAGAACTTGAATCGATCGAGCCTGATAGTAATCTCGGGAGAATTGAAGAGTATGTAAATGCCCGATAGTAACTGGATTAAATGAACCAGTTAAAATTAGAACAATACGTTGCTTTAATTCAGATTGACTTTGATTAAAAGAATTGGTTTCGTTTTCCATAAGGTTTTAGAATATTATAATTTCATTGCATTTTATACTTTTCTAGGTGCACACAATTTCGTAGAGAAGGAATATTACAATGACACATGTTTGCGCTTTCTTTTCGATGGAAAAAATGCAGCTGCGAGACATATATGTTCGAGCAATGTTTGACTGTCGTTTTGAATGTTCTTCTTGTTGTCCGTGTAATTCGTAATATTTTAAATTGTTCTGTCTTCCTATTTGAAAATTACAATCTCGTTTATTGTAAACTTCGTTTAGTTTAGCTTGTATATTCGATTCAAACACTTTACAATGCAATTATTTTGATTATTGGTGGAACGAAATCGTCTGAACGAACAGCCATTGAAAATTTTACTTTCTTTTGAATTTCTATAGTGCAGCTTCATCTTTTTGTTTTTACTTGCATTCTATCTCGGTGCATTGTTATCAATTACGAACAACAATGACATCAAAAGAACGGTTACAGATATCGTTTTCGTTACTTGGCGCTGATATTTGTGTTGAATAACAAAAAAAAGAATAAAAATCTGTTCGCTTTTGTTTGTCGTCCTTGAATAAATGTTGTTAACGAAAAATTCTTCTTTTTGTGTTTTGTTGAGAAAACAAAAATCAATGTAATTTTAAAACTTTACGAAAAAAAAATACATCAAGCAATTGAATCATTTTCTTGGTCTAACAACACATTAGAACGTCAATAAAAAAATTAATTTAGAAAAGAGAAACACTAAGAATTATAATTATAATACGATTGTTTCTAGACCGATTGATAGTTTCCACCTTTGCCTGTAACACGACTAACGAGGAACATAACACCATCTTTTGTATAGCCCGGTATTGCACCCCAGAATCCTCGATGAGGGAGCATGTCAAGTCCTGTTTGTTGACGAGCAAATCGATTGATTAGAACGAAGACCACAACATAGACGACCAACAAAACAGGAAGTATTATCAAGAAGTATCCTCCAAAAGTGAGTCCACCACTGCCACCCGGAGTAGTAGGAGTAGTAGTAGGACCTACACCTAACAAAATGACAGAAGTATTATTAGTATTCGCTGATAATCGTATTCTCAAATAAGCTTACCTTTACAAGCATCCCAACAAAGACATTTGTGTCTCCAATTAAAATTATAAGTATTTGTTGGAGATTCGAGAACGAACTCAAAACTATCTTCACCTTCTCCTACACAGAATAAATTCATTGTCACTTGTTTCAAATCACCTGTTGTTGGATTTTGATACGAATATTTAAGAGTTGGAGTTGAACCAGGACCAGGTGGTGGAATCCATGAAACACTATTTTGTGTACCAAGCATATATTGATCACTACCATCCCCATTGACTAAACAAATAAAACTTCAGATTAAAAGAAAAGAAAAATATTTGAATGAGATACTTACCTTGACAAACAGATGCATCTTTACAATGGACTCCTTCACTAAATGGTTGGCATGGATTGAAACTATATTCTATAATAAAATCACAAAGAAATAAGTTTCAGTAATCAATCATAGAAAAAACATACTCCAACCAGATCCCGGAGGTTGAACATCTTTGTATCGAGGTGAGTCACTTGAACCGGCCACCGATGATATATCAACGGTACCATCTGATGTAGTGTATATGCACGGGTTATCTGCAAGAATTAGTGGTGATATAATAGCCAAAAAGGCGATATTTAACACGACTCGAATCATTCTTCGTTGGTGTTTTTGTTTGAAGCTAAAACGAAGTAAATGAAAGATAAAAAAGTCGAAACAATAAGAAGTAGCCTCATCATTTTTTTTCAATAGTTATCTCTTTTTTTCTTCATTTATCATTATCTCATCAAACTCTCTACTGGTTATGTTACTGCCGTTCTCTCTTTTTTTCGGCTTCTTGATACAATGATAAAGATAACAGAGTTTTCTCTCTTATTCAACATCTAGAAATCTCAGTAATGCGTCATAAAAAACTGACTTTTGTTTTACTAACTAAGTGCAATTCATTATTCATAGTAATAACGTTTTAAAGCATGCCCCTTATTTTTAGTTGATTTTAACGTTAAAAAATATGTAAAATGGTTTCTCTATATATTACACTCAAATCAAAATGATCAATATATAGTGACAGTTGTTGAACTGAATTTTTTAAAATTTATTCAAGTTTTAAAAAAATTACAAGAAAAGCGATTAAATTGTTCTTTATGATAGTTTGTTTGGAGATTTTGCTCGAAATTAGCTTTCAGTGAATCAATTAGATAAATAGGAATATAACCGATAATGAAATAAATATAACTATTCCATGCAATTGTGTTCCAGCACCGGTAGGGCCAGGTGATACAGTATTAGTGATAGATTCAAATATATCAATCAACAGAACAGCAGAGATAAATGATAGTTTCATGTCAAAGTGATTTACCTTTACAACCATTCCAACACAGACATTTGTTTTGTCAATTAAAATTACAAGTATTCATTGGAGATTCCCTATCGAAATCAAAACCTTCACTTTCGCCTTGTCCTGGACAGGATACGTCAATTGTCACGTGTTTCAAATTACTTCCTGATTTTTGAAACGAATAGTTAAGAGTTGGAGTTGAACCAGGACCACGTGGTGGAATCCACTGAACACTGTCTTGTGAATCAAGCATAAATTGATCACTCCCATCATAACTGGCGAAACAAATAAAACTATTTGAATGAGATGTTTACTTTGACAAACTTATGCATCTCTGCAAGACGCGCCTTCACTGAATGATTTACATGGATTGAAACTATATTCTACATTAAAATG